>Ga0228711_1001254_pt1 | contig 36682 bp, 27 predicted proteins | sample MedpolnodulmetaG_2_FD_177996 | JGI IMG/M metagenome (GOLD analysis project Ga0228711, IMG submission 177996) | Root nodule microbial communities from Medicago polymorpha collected in Santa Monica, California, United States - brown nodules | ecosystem: Host-associated > Plants > Roots > Nodule... | reverse complement strand
CGTAAGCTTGAAAAAAATAACAAAAAAAAAAGAAAAAAAAAACGTAAGCTTGAAATTAACAAATCATGAGTATCCTTTTATTAAGTAAATCCTATAAAATTAGAAAAACAAAGGGCCGAAGAGATCAAGAAGTCCAAAATGCGTGCGGTAAACCATCAAATTGGTCATTGTTTTTGTAATTCATACTTAAATTAGTCATTAATTTTACCAATATCTCAAAGTAGTTCATATTTTTGTCAAATATTTCTTAATTTGGTCTCTCTTGTAGTGTACTCTTAATTGTGTTGATGTGTCACGTTAGCTGCCACGTGCACAATGACGTCATGCTTTTGATTAGTCTCAACTAATCAACGGTCAACTTTTTTCTCCCTTCTTCTCCAACTATCTTCTTGTCCATTGTTGTCCAATCTTTTTCTCCATTCTTCTTCACCTAAATTATTTCTTTCCCTATCTTAATTTTATTTTCTCATCCTTTATGTTTGTTTCTTAAATCTATAAATTTTTAAGTCCCAAAATTTCTCAAACCTAAAGAAGAACCATAAACCCCAAAATTTATATAGAAATTGAATAAAGATAGGGATTAAATTGATGCTAAGTGGATAAAGTTAGGGACGATTTTGACATAATTCTCAAACTAACCAAGTTAACATGCCAAGTCAGCATAGTTAATAGTATTAGATAACATCCAAATTGATTTTTTTTTTACAAAGACAAAGATTATTTTAAAATATTAATAAAGTTGAAGACTAGTTTGAAAGTGAATTACAAAGACAATGACTAATTTAATTGTTTAGGTGAGGTATAACCGCGTTCATTCATTATATTACTAATATATGATATGATAAACGTTTAAAAAAAAGGCTATTCAAAAAGATAAATTTCACGTCAATTCATCGCAATAATGTTTAAATTTTTGTAAAATAAGTAAATAATTATCATAATATTTGATCGACTAACATGATTTTGATAACTCAAAAGTATTTGAATGAGATGATTTTTTTCCGATGAAACTAAACTAACTTATTTAAATTGACATCGAAAAGAACCGAAATTGAGATTTTGAGGATGAACATATTTTAAGATCCCAAACCAACACCACTAAACCAACTTAAGTGGGTTTACTTAGATGTGATAATAAAAGATTTTCTGCAATTTGATTAGAGATCCTATTATTCAAATCCAACCATGTAAATACATCAGTGTTAAAAAAATTTAAGGGTTCACAAAGGATACTTGATTAACAAAAAAAAAACATAATTTTGATGGTTTTTTTTTAAAATCTAAAATGATTGTCTATTTGTTGATTCTCTAGCCGATAGAATCAGACACTCACCCATGATGAGGTGATATAATAACTACTACTGTGGGGTGAAACTTCAAAGGCATCACGTGTGTTGATAGTTGATGTTCCACGTTCATAATTTACTTTCCTTCTCACAGAGCGTTGCACTGCATTAATCATCCCCGAAACTCTCTCCAAAAATTAAAGATTGATATCATTACACCCTGCATAATTGTAATTATAGAAGAAAATGTACATGATGAAGATGGGTATTCATGAGTGCAAATTATACATCTAGCCGTGAGTAATAACTTGCCCACATCACACACATTTATGAACAGGAAAAAAAAAGTACTAGTGAGAAACAGTTCTAAACCAAATTAAATCATGAATGCACCGGTTTTCATTAAATTATTAAATGTGGAGTGACACAATGTTGCAGGGGTAAAGCAAAAGGACTTTCTAAGAGGGACTATTAAGGATTATTGTTGGGGCATTCTCATGATTGTTAGTTTCTGACGATATTTACAAAAACTTTAATTACTACCTATGTCTTAATGCTTATGGCTTTGCTTTTGGAGGATACCCTCCCCTTTTGCCCCCTACATTTTCTGACTGTACCATTGTTATCACTTATCAGAATTGAATTTTAGGAAGTTGTTGACCAAGTTCAATTTGAACATTTGATGGGATAGGAAATCATGAGAGGCTACAACTTTGGTTGATCAGAGCCATACCTTTGCCACAGTTATATGGTGGCTTAAATAACAAGGGTAAGGTGACTCAATTTCTATAGAGCCACTGAAATATGGAGCTTCCCCAGCTACTTAAATAATTGATTTTTTTTTTTATGGATAGACAAAGTGGCATCAATAAACTTACGCACAAAAATGTGAGATTTTGGATTCAAACTTTGATAAAATTGTTTAATTTAACAATATTAATATTGCAGTTGAGTTAGACTTTACATATTAAATCATTGTTGTTTCTTCTTTGTTCAAGTAAATCATTCTTTTTTACTTTTGGTATAAGTGAGAACGGCTAAATAATTATTTTTGTATTCTTCTTTTTTGAAATTGTGAGAATAAGTAATTTAATCTTACAGGGGATAATTTTTTTTTAATTGAATTAAATCACAATAAAAAAAAATTGACAAGAAAATGAAACAGCCATATTTAAGTAATGTACTCTGAAACATGGGTCCTTGTAAAACGATGAAGAACCTGTACCGGGTACGCATCCGTATCGGGTACACGTACAGTACTCGTGATACGTTATATTTTCTCATTATTGTATTATGAGTGAAATTTATGGCATTCTCTTATACATAATATGAATATATAATATTATTTGCGCATTTGAGTTTCTTTGTTATCGTAACCAATTCTAAATTTCGACTTTTTAAACTTCGATTATGATTATTTTTGTTGTGAATTGAAAAATTTAACACATTCATGTTATATTCTATAATAAAATTTATGATTTTATTGACGTACCCGTAGCTTACTTTTTTAAAAAAAGAAATCTGTATTCTTGTATCGGGTTTGTTGTGAATTGAAAAGTTTAACTCTTTCATGTTATATTCTATAATAAAATTTATGATTTTATTGACATACTCGTACCTTACTTTTTAAAAAAAAGAAATCTGCATTCTTGTACCGGGTTTGTTGTGAATTGAAAAATTTAACTCTTTCATGTTATATTCTATAATAAAATTTATGATTTTATTGACGTACCCGTACCTTACTTTTTTTTAAAAAAAGAAATTTGTATTCTTGTACCGGGTACCGTATCCGTACCTATGCAACATAAGTAATGCATAGAAACAAGTAAGACAACATATACATAGATATATTTTCCTTTCAAAAGAATACATGGATGTTATATCTATATATAATACAAATATTTTTTTTTTGTCCCTCAAAAAAATTATATATTTTTAGGTTAAATATGTTTTTTGTCTCTATAAATATGTCAACTTTTTGTTTTAGTCCCGCTAAATTTTTCCTTCAACTTTTAGTCCCTATAAAATTTTCAATCACTACTTTTGGTCTCTATTTTTAAGTAAATTTTTGTATTTTTTAATGAAATTTTGCATATATGTATAGAATTAATATTGTAAAAATCACTCACAAAAAAAATAGATTTTTTTAACAAAACATGAATTAATATGAAATTTTTACCAAAAAATATATAAAAATTCATATTTAATTCATGTTTTGGTAGGTAAAAAATTCAAATTTTTTCTTGGAGAGTTCCTTACAATATTATACATTTTTCTGCAAAAAAAAATTAAAAAAAAAACATGAATTCTACATATGAGTTTACTTTAAAAAAGAGACTAAAAGTGAAGATAATTTTTTTTTGGAGGACTAAAAGTTGAAGAAATATTTTAGAGGAACTAAAACGAAAAGTTAACATATTTATAGGGACCAAAACATATTTAACCCTATATTTTTTTTTGTTAACCCTCCGATTATTAGAAGAAAAATACTTTAGTAATTGGAAGTTTGACCATAAGATAAGTAAAGTCTGACAAAAAATTATTTCACTTAACGAACAAATTCATGTTCTCATAAAAAATTTATCCATGGTGAAATTTATTAACCACCTAAATAATACTTATATTAATATATAAGGGGCTATTAATTTACACTCATTTAAAAACATAAAGATGTAAATTAGCAAGTGTTACCCTTTTTATTTGAACCAAAATACTCACTTCCCACTTTTCAAACCAATTCTAAATGGAAGGGTAGTTTTCTAAGTCACACCTTTTCATAAAAATATCGCAAAATATGTTTTTTATTTTTGAAAAGGAACATAACATGTTTCTTAATTAAATTATTTAAGCCAAATACCATATGCGGTTCTTTAACTTAGATGTTTATGATAAGTTAGTCATTTAAGTTTTTTTATTGTAAATTGATTCTTTGAGTCATGAAATATCTGCACCATTATCTTATTTTCATTAAACTCAACTAAAAAGTGGTTATGTGGACGTTTAATGTTAAGTTGGTATATTTAAATTTATGACTCTCAAAACTAAGGTTCATAAGTGTATCATTCAGTTTTAATTGATGTGAAATTGATGGTTTACTTGATTTATAATATTATTGATAAAATATTGATATACAAATTAGGCTTTAATTTATTTATATGTAAAATTATGCTTCAATTAAAAAACAAGAAGAAAAAAATGTATGTAAGTAATATGTTCAATGTCATAAACATTTTTAGACTTACAACTTTAATGTTAAATGGTTTATAAACGCTCTGTTACGAAGTTTGTTGAAAAAATGGGTAATAGTGAAAATATTTTATGACATAAAATATCAGTTTGTAACAAAAAGAATTTAAAATGACCAATTTATAATAAAGAAAACTTAAAAAAACTCACTTATTATAAACATCTAACTTAAAGAAAACTAACAAATAAAACCTAAATATTTGACAAAATATTTTTGGTCAAGACTCAGTTTTGAACCATTTTACTTCTAGCCTCTTCAGAATTTGGTACAGAACTTTATTACATCAAGTACGAAAGAAAGAAAAAGTTGAAGTTTTATTCATTTAAACTGAGAACCTACGCCATTAAGAAATTTAAGAGGGAAGAATTAAACACGTTCACACATGATCATGATGATGATAATACAATTTGTATATGTTCACTTTTTATTTTGGTAGAAATGTATATGCTCTCTCTTTTTTTCTTCTTCAAGATGTATGTGCTCTCTTAATAATACTTCAAAGGAAATTTACCAGAAATGGGTGGGGTATTTTGACAATCTCTCCAAAAAAAATCAATATTTTAACAAAATATGAATTTTTAAGCACACAAAACTTAAAAATTCATATTTAATCCTATAAAATATAAAGATGTTAATAACAAAGTTGGTGTAAATTAGCAGTGTGATCGTAAATTAACAAACATTCTTTAACGAAAGTTACAAAATTAACCTTTAATTTACTAAATACGAAATTGGTTTTTTCAACAAAAAAAATACTCATGGACTTGTAAACTCATCATAGACTCGCGAATCTATGTGATTATGAAGGAATTAACCCGAGTAGACCACAAGAACAATTCTATGCGCCACTCACTCGTTTTTGTCATCTAGACCCGTAAACTCAAACAAGTCTATTCCCGAGTTTGACAATCATGTTTTTAACTGTATTGAGTTTTATACTTTACTATCATTTGCAATATGTCAACTCTCTAAGACTCTTTGTGACGAGATGGATCAAATTTAGATAAGTGTTTTTTGTGGGGAAATATGGATCAACTCATAGAGCTCATTTAATTGGTTGGAATGTTTGCTACCTTCAAAAGAATAGAGGTGGATTAGGTCTTAAATACCTCCAAATATGAATGACGTTTTTCTCGTGAAAAGGCTTTGGAACCTGTTACAAGAAATTTGATCTCTAGTGTGGTTATTTTATAGTAAGTATGGAAGGAACAACACTCAGGAAAGTCATGAATTCTAAATCTTACGGGAACAATGCCATTAAAATATTGTGTAGCAGCTGAGAGATGGAAAACAATATCAATTTATTTTTGTGTTTTTTTTATACAGATCAATTTCTTCTTGTTGAGACTTGAGATGTGGAGAATGTATTTATAAATGTACCTTTCTCAGAGGTTTTCACCATATTAAGATGAAAAACGACTCAAAAACTAATTGGTACACATTGAACATTAAAAATGAATTAATGTTGAAACCCAAAAGTAAATATTTAGCAACGAAAAAACATTTTTTGAACTTTTAAAAAGTTGAATTAATGTGAGATTTTTAAAGTTAAAGGGAATATTTATATATTGGTCTTTTGATATGTGTCCTTATGTTGCTAAAAAAATGTGCCCTTATTACACATGCATTAGTCGCTAGTCAAAATTTTACGAGGGAACTAAATATATTTATATAGTTGTATTGTGAGATGACAATAGATCCCTACATCTAGAAATAATATCTCTGAACTCATTATGTGGAGTAGAGTTGGAGTTATTAGTATCAACAAGTAAACTACGGTCCGACTTAAAGATAACATATGCCATGTGACAATTAATAGCAATGTTTATAGCCTCAAATAAGCCCAACACTTCAACTTCTAAAGGAGTAGATGTGAAATAGGAATAGTTCGAGAAGTCTAACAACAACGCTCTGGAGGAGTCTCTAAAGCAGATGTCAAGACCCGTAATATGTTGTTGTTCAAGAGTGCGCAATCCATATTGCATTTCATCATGGTAGGGTGATTTCAAAACACAAGTAAAAGGGTGATTTCAGAAAAAGTCAGTCCATGGATTATGAATCCTAAAGCTAAGGTATCAAAGATTGATACAAGCAAAGTCATGGACATACATAAGGGAAATGAACAAGCTACATCAAAGGTAACCCCATGACCAGCTAATTGACAATTTCATTCCTAATTCCTATAAGGAAATTAGGCACATCCAAAATTCCATGTGTCAACTATGATGTTCACGTTATGCCACTCATAATCCATGAGGGGATTGGAAGCTACCTGGCCCCAACCCAACTACTATTACCCATCCCCTCCAAGAAAAAAAATCATGCTTATATCCTGAATTTGGCAAGAAAATAAGAACTTTAATTATGATGATACTGCCTTTGCCTATAATTACCAAGTATCATTATAATAACGTAAAACAAAATACCATCAATGGTTTCAAAACGCTCATTAGCTCACACACACTCACAGAATTTATGGTAAGATAAGATGTGTAATTTATATAACCGATTTGATTGAAATTCCACTAAAAGTAAAAATAGATTCTCAGAAGGAACTTCAACTTAAAGAACCTTGCTTTAGTATAATGACATTGCATTACACCCCCTTTTTGTAGTACCCTTTTAATGATTTCACATCCATCTTTTAAATCATTTTTTGACAAAACCATCTCATAAAACTTAGCACTATCTTTAATATTTCTTAGAGGTAATGTATTTGGTTCAAAATTTACACCAAATACGTTAACTTATATTGACTCATTTTTACTTATATTTTACGACGGAGAGTATGTTAATATTCTTTTCAATAAGCATAGAGTAATAATATGGGTATATATGACCAATTATCGACAAGACCTGCAACTTAAGTAAGAGATTCTGACAATCTACTATTCTCACTAAGAACAAAATTTGGTAATTACTCTCAAGTGTAAGAGAAACAAAGAACCAAATTGAAGACAAGTCCAGAAAAAATTATGAAAAAAAACGAAAACCGCGTTTTTTCAACAAAAGGAATAATAGTATTACGGCAATGAGAATGATTATTGCCAACACTGCCCAACACATGGAAATTGCAAAATAAAAGTGAGAATCATGAAGGCCTAAAAATAGAAGAAGCATAATAGTATAAAATAATAATAATAAATAAAAACAAAAGAGCAATTGATGGGAAGAGAAGAGGGTTTTTAAGACCCAATCCAAATCATGATTGCAAATCTTGGGATGGCCTAGCCCACCATCATTTTTTACAAAACCTATAAGTAAGACCCATTATTGTCCCTCTCTGTGTCCATTATAACCAAAATTAAATTTGATATTATTATTCCTATTATACCCTTTTGTAACACAAGGAAACTCCATTCAAAATAATCATTCACATGACGCCATAACCATAATCATGATCATAATGAAACCGAAACATGAAAATCTTTTAGGTTCTTATAACAAGCCGCCTTCTATGCTTACACAATGCATGATAGTTGTGTCAGATTGAGGAGAGACACGTCCTTCCCCCTACCCCCTCTTCTTTCCTTCTTCTTCTCTTTTCTTCTATAAATTCACATTCACATTCTTCATTTTCCATTCACTCTAACTCACCCTTCTATAGTATAGTTTGTTTCCTCATCCAATTCCTAGGTAATCTTTTAGCAAATATTTGTTTAGTTTAATACTTGTTTTTTTGCCAAATCATCTATTAGCTTCTTCTAACTTCTATGTAGATTTTTGAAATGAAGTTGAAAGAATATTTGGATTTGAATTTCAATCCTTTTCTCCAATGGATTCTGTTTTTTTTGTGTGACAATTCTATTTCATAGCCTAAAATCTAAATCTTTTACTTACATTTAATTATTATTATTTTCATTGATACTAGAAGATCCTTTCAATAATTTCTTTGTCTTTCTCTAGCTCTAAGGTAACATTATTTTATACATATATAATATATAGATATAGTTATGTAGGGATTTAATTAAGGCCCCCCTCCTATTTATTATTAGTACTATAAGTCTTAGAACTTTTGGCTATGTAGGTGTTAAATATTTTAATATTATATTTAATGTGGTTAAATGTGTACTGAACAAGAACTTAGCTTGTTACATAGACAAACATAAGAAGATCTTCCTATGAAGTTGGTCTCTTTAATGTATGAACTTTATCCTTTTCTTCAATTTTGGGACAGCCGAAAGAAACCATTTTTTATGTGCTTTCAAGTGAATGTAGTTAGATTTAGTTTTTTTTTTCCTCTGTGTCTCTTTCTTTAGTTATATGCAGAGACAACCCATATGGTCTATTTATTTGACAGGGTGGTCCAATATACTTTTTTCCCCCATGGTGGTTGATTTCTTTGTTTAAATGTCATAATTGTTTCTACCAAAGCAAACCATAAAGCAACACATTCACAAGGAAGCTTGTAAAAATATTTAGTTATACTAATTTTAAATTTTATTAATGATGACATTTCCTTTTGCTTTTTTTCAATCATACTCACTCATACACCTTCATGTTTTACACGATGTGATGAATATTTATAAATATTTTTACCTTTCTCATTTGTTCTGATACCACATATTTTTCAGGTTGTGATTTTCATAACAATGGAAAGATTGAACACAGAGTTGTACTACCAAAACTGTCACATAATGAAAGAAAATGAAAGGCTTAGGAAGAAAGCTCAAATTCTGAATCAAGAGAATCAAGCACTTTTGTCTCAACTCAAACAAAAGCTCTCAAATGGTGCTAGTAACTCAAAAACCAATGCACCAAACAACATGCTTGACCTTAACCTTGGATCAGGTTCAAGTCAAAATGCTTCAAATTCCAGCAATTAGAGATAAGAAGTATTATCATCATCATCATGACCCAACTAGGAGACTTTTTATTTTGTGAAAAAACCAAAGTGTTCAATGTAGTGGTTTCAGGGTACTAATATTTCCATTTACCTTCTTTTATCTATTTTAGATATGAATATGATGAATTTCTGAACATGGATGTAATGATGTATTTGACTATCTTCTAGAAAGGAATATAATTTTATATGTTCATCTTACATTGCCTCTGTTTCTTTGTGCAGTTTATGATTTGCTTGTATTGTTTCTTTATAAGAATTTCATTTAATTTTTTTATATCATTATACAAGAAGAGGAAACTTCTTTGAGATTGAATTATGTTATAAGTTATAACAATGTGTAGTCTAAAAAATGTGAATTTCGTGCAAGACTAACACATTTTGCTAGCAGGATGCTTGTAATTTCTTACCCTCTTTTGTTGCCATTTGCATAACAAACAAGTAACCGTTACCTGCATATTATTGTATTATTCATATAAATTTTAAATTAAATATGTTGACTTGTAGAAACTTCTTATAATTTCTAAATTTTTATGGATTAACTATTTGTTTATTTTTTATTCAAATTTGTGAGGATAAAAGAAAATGCTTAAATGTTCCAACAATGTGGTGAGTCAGCATCACCGATGCCAATCTATAACACATTACCGCGTTTGAAATTGTGATTATATTTCGCAAAAGATTTGGATATTGTCAGTGAACATCACCAATGTTAATCTATAACATCTTGACGCGTTTGAAGTTGTTATCATATTTTACAAAAGATTCAAGATATTGTCGGTGAACACTATTGATGTCAATCAATATATAATAACTTGCCGCGTTTGGAGTCAATATTATACTTCACGAAAGATTTGAGATATTATCCTTATCCGAGTACAACTTGATGATTTGATGTCTTTTTTAATTAAATGATAATAGATGGAAAAAAAATGTTAAATTATCTTTTATAAAAGAGATCTTTTTTGAAACTTTTTTAGAAAAAAACAACTTACTTTGAAGACATTTTATAAAAGTCCTAAAACAACCCATTTTCAGGGGAAGAGAAACATAATTAAACCTAAGATCACCTAAGATGTTCAACACGAACAACCAATACCAAAGTGGCATTTGTTAGATGCAGTTTCATTCTCTTCCATAAAAACAAGTCAAAGTTATACAATTTATATATATAAATTTGTCAAAAAAAAGTATATTTAAATTTAAAGATTTTTTAATAAACCATATAAATAGATTAATATAAACTATCAAATGCACAAAATGTAACAAAAAAAATACACTTGTCAAAAACAATTAACCAAATCATACAAAAAAACAAATTTCCTTTAAAAATAAAATAAATACACTTAACCAAATCATACCAATCTCATTATTGATAATATTTTTTTGCCCTTTTGTATTTTGAATCAAATACTATAAGGCTGCTTCTTCATTTTTATAATATTTTTTAAAGATATATTTCCTTCTTTTGCTTATATTTGTCTTTATAATATTATTTTTTTACAAAAATAAATGATATTCATTCATTCAAATTGATATAGTACATCGATATAATGCAAATTCGCTAAAAACAAAAAGTATGAATCTGTGAACAGACTCACAACATCCATGTTAAAAGCATAAAACGACAAAGTACAAATGTCTACACATATGACTATATTCAAATCTCTGGAATAACCATGTCTCCGGATCTGCAACGTGGATGACGCCAAAGTCATCGATTGGATGTGCACTGGATCGAAGCTGATCTGACAATCTGAACAGATCAAATACCTGAGAGAAACAAGAAAGACAAACAACGTCCCACAAAGACGACGGATAAACCAACGTCGCACAAAGACGACGAAATCACAAAATAAAAAATGAAATAGATGTGAAAATCACTTATTTCAATAAAAGTGAAAGAGAAAAACGAGTTAAAGGGGTGATTTTAGGTCAAAAATTGACCCTGAATCACCCCTCTTTAGTGGATGAAGAGAAGAAATTAAGATTTTGGTGACGGCTGACATAATATAAAGGGAAAAGAGAATTTTCTTATATGTGTGTTTTGATATAAGTATTTTTTTTTAAGTTGTGAGAGTTGCTTCGTTTCTTATAGTGATGGAAAAATTGAAGATAGAGTTGTAACTACAAAAATTGTCACATACAGAATGAAATGTTAAGGAAAAAAGGTCAACTTTTGAATCAAGATAATCAAGCATCTTTGTCTCAACTCAAACAGATGTTCTCAATTGGTGCTAGTAACTCAAAAACAAATGCTCGAGACAACATGCTCTACAATAAAACATGATTAATATACGTGGAACCCCAGACATACACTATATAAAATTAAACTTTCTATATTGTAAGGGTATAGTTTAAAAATTTATGCATATAATAACGACGTGCTATGATAGGGTTTCCAATGTGTCTTTGTAATTTGACTGTGCATTTGTTTTATTTTCTCACAAGCTCGTATTGCGTGCCTTATTCATCGAGCGGTATTTCTCCAACTAGAAACCAAATAACTCCAACTAAAGAAGATGATCAAAAAGTGAGAATTATAAAGAAGATCAATGGTCCGTTTGATTCGAGAATTAGGAGGGGAGGGGAGAGGAGATAATTTAATTAAAAGTGTGTTTGGTTCATAAGGGGAGGGGAGAGATTTTAAAATTATTTTACTGTTTTACCCTTAAACTTAATTAAATAAGGATAATAAAGTAACGAAACAATAACGATGTAATTTATAACAACACGATGTAGACGATGGAAAAATGAATTAGTAACAGGGTTTTACAAGGAGTAATAAAAGTTGTTACAAGGAAAAATTCTTAATAATATACGATAAAAGTTGTTACAAGAAAAAATTGTTAATAATATGGAATAAAAGTTGTTACAAGATAATATAACGTATAACCTAGTAATAGTAAAAGTTGTTTCAAGGATAATATAACATAATAATAATAATAAATGTTGTTACAAGGATAATATTGAGATTTTAAATTAATATAAGGATAATTTTGACAGTGCAATACAATTTGCTCCTTTCCCCTCCCCTTCTAAAAATTGAACCAAACACTTTAAATTAAAAATCTCCACTCCCCTCCAAAACTCTCGAACTAAATGGACCCTAAGGGAGGGGAGGTCACGAGTTTACCAATGACTCGTCGATACGAGGAGGAATTAAATCATATTTGGTGAGTCTCATGGGTTCAGATGGGAATGTAATATACAATTTTTGTAGTTTTAACTACTGAACGATAGCTCCTTCAAAAAAAAAAAAACTATTGAACGATAGCGGAAAATATCAAGAATAATTCTAGAGAAATAGGCGAAAATTAATTAGGAATTATTTGATAAACAAACTTCAAAAAATTTATAATTAATTAATTATTATACATCTGAAAAGTTCATACCTATTAAAATATTCAAAATCAGACATTTAATAACTACTACTAAAATAAGAGTATCATGTAAACATTTTGTCTACTAATTCCCAAACTATCAACCTAACCTAATGAAGTGATGCTTCAAAAATATCGAACTCCATAGCTTTCAACGTCATTAAATGTCTTCGTCATAGTCTTTAGATCTGAAAACAACACTCTAATGAGATGCAAAATCTCAGTGAATAATACACACAAGTTTAAAAACGAACATTGTTCCCAGCCGATGCGTTAATAAAAAAAAACAACACGATATCCATTTTCTTTCTAAAATAGTCTTAAAAATATATGCTTAATACAAATAAATCAATTCAAAATCTATTGTTATATGGAACATTAACTCATCTAATATGGGGCACAACCTACTTATATGGAGCACGTAGCACATCAGAGTAAATAACTACGGGGTAAAAGAGTCATCCATATGGAGCACAAAGCTCGTCTCATGCGGAGTATAAGATTGATCTATATGGAGCACATAACTCATCTAATATGGGATACATGACTCATCTATATGGAGCACATGAGTAAATAAATTATTGTGAGGTACAAGACACATTTGCATAAAACTCATCTTCAACACATTAAATAATAATAAGCATAATTTCATTATCATCTCTATAAAATTACTTCGAAAATAGAATATATTATTTTGAACTGAATTAGTAGTGATTTCTTAATGAACATGAATATATACGGTGTAAAAATCTAATAAAAAATAGCAAAGTCACAAATCATTATCATCACAACCAACAAGTCAAAAATAAAGGACACAAAAATAGAGTTGAACGATGAATATAAGCATCTCATAAAATAGTTCATCTATAATTGGTTATCCTTACAAAATCACATTAAAATTTATCACTGCAATTTATATTAAGGGTTAATATATGTTTACCTCTTTAATATTGGCGGTTTATGGTTTATCTTTATAAAAAAAATATATTCTAACTTTGTAATTTGAAGATTCTTTGATTTTAAACCTTCATAAATTTTGACTGTTTAAAATCGATGATATCGCAGGAGGTAAACCAAAATTCGTTTGAATTACAGGAGCCAAAAATACCTTAAATTTTGAAATTTGATGCCAAGAAGGTCCAAAACCAAATAATCTTCAAATTACAGAACTGGAATCTAAAAAAAAATACAAGGGGTAAACCAGAAACCGCTAATATTACAGGGTAAATATATATTAACCCTATAAGTAAAATAGTTCGAGTGATGTATTTTTTTTAACAAGTCAAAATGGAATATATTAAATCACCAAAGGTGATTCATCTCGCACAAGGTGTGCAAAAGAGAACCACCCATCAAAAAATACAACTAATTATCTGGTGCCATAAAAGGGCACTCCTGAAGAAAAACAAAACAAAACAAAACAAAACAAAGCTACAATAAAACACCCATACAAGATAAAGGGTGCCGCCACCAGTCATGGTAACTGAAAGTGTAAGTAGGCTTGTTTGCCTTTAGCCAAGAAAAAGACATCAATTTAACATTATCTACTAGATGATCCAAGGTGTCAATCTTCTGGTTAAAAATTATGTTATTTCTTTCCTTCCAGATAACCCAGACAATAGCCATCCAGATTACCGTCAGAAAAGAGTGAATAGCACGCGAGAACCCCGCCAAATGACAAAATTGATGAAGATGATCGGTGGTGGACGCTGGAGCAATAAAAGAGATACCTCACCACTGAAAGATGCAATGCCACACCGAACCAAAATGTGAACAATGAAAAAGGAGATGATCCACAGTCTCGAAAGAACCACAACCGGCAATGCAAGAAATGTCGTCGAGTGGAATGATGCGCTGACGGAAAAGGTTGTCTTTAGTTGGGATTCGATTGCGGAGGAGTCGCCAAGCAAAGACAGATACCTTAAGCGGAACTTCCTTCATCCACACATCATCAAACCTGTCGCGCTCAGGGTGATTCATCTCCTTTTAAATAAATTTTTAAATAAAGATTCGATAGAAGAAATTTTACATGCGGGGGCCTTGAAGAAGGAAAGAAAGTAAACCGGAAGAGATGACAGGACAGATTTCAAAAGAATCAGGCGACCACCAAACGACGAAAATTTACTTTTCCAGCTCGACAATCTAGAAATAATAGAGTTCACAATTGGTTTCCAAAAGTCTAGGTTCCGAGCATCCCCATCTATAGGCAGCCCCAAATACATAAAAGGAAAATTTCCCACACGGCAATGCAACACCAACGCAACCTCATGTAACCAAGAATTTGAAACATTAACACCTGTCAGAAGGCTTTTATTGAAATTCACCTTCAACCCTGACACCTATTCGAAAATCATCAATAAAGCTCGTATAGAACGCACATTCGCCCAACTCTTCTCACCTATAAACAATGTGTCGTCAGTGAATTGAAGATGAGAGAGACATATAGCATTTTTGTGACCCACATAATAACCACAAAACAAACCGGCCTCAATGATCGACATCATAAGTACATTAAATCCTTCAGCCGCCAACAAGAAAAGAAACGGAGACAACGGGTCACCTTGACGAAGGCCTCTCTTCATGGGAAATTCATCAGTAGGACATCCAATAACCAAAACCGAAGCAGTGGTCATCCCAGTACATTCAGACATCCACTTCCGCCAAAGGGTCGGGAAATTCATCTTATGCATGACTGTATCTAGATAACTTAAGTCAATAGAGTCGTATGTCTTTTCAAAATCAACCTTAAAGAGCAACATTTCCTTATTTAGACGACGTGCCTCATCCACCGCCTCATTCGCCACCAGAATGCCATTAAAATACTTTGTTTTCCCCGAGTAAAAGCCGATTGTGAATCTGACACCACACTTCTGATGACCGCACTGAGTCTATTTGCAAGTAACTTAGCCAGGACCTTGTACATACACCCCACCAGAGATATAGGGCGGAAATCATTTAACCTTTGAGGACTGTCGACCTTCGGAATGAGAGCGATAAAAGTTGCATGCATTCCTTTAGTCAATTTTCCGTTACGATGAAATTCAAGCACAAATCGCATAAAGTCATCCTTCGACTCCGGCCAAAATTGTTTAATAAAAGCAAAATTGATACCATCCGGTCCTGGACTCTTGAAGCTATCACAATCCCAAATCGCTTGCTTCACCTTTTCCAAAGAAAAAGGACGGATAAGAGTTCCAGATTCCGCCACAGACTGCCGGCGAAATCTTAACTCCTCCACTCCTGGCCTCACCACATTCGTAGCTTTGTAATGAGAAGAAAAATGATGCAAAACAGCCTCACGGACATTTTGAACCCCCTCAACTTGAACTCCATTCACTTGTAACATCTGAATAGCGTTGCGTCGCCTTCTTGAGGACATAACTCCATTAAAAAAAATTGTGTTGGCGTCGCCTTCTTGTAACCATTTCAATCTCGCCTGTTGCCAGCACATACTTGTCTGAATACGCGACAGAGAGTGCAAAGAAACAGAAAGATCATGCAACTCGGACACCTCCTCCTCCAAGAGGACTGTTGTCTCCCCTTTAGTATATAGGAACGACATCTGCTCCTTTACCGTAGTACACCTACCCTCCAAATTCTTCGAATGTTGCTGATGCCACTCTTTTAATTTACATTTAATGAGTTTCAGCTTTTCTTTCAAAACAAAACTGCCTCATCCTTCTATATTGAAAGACCTCCAATTATCCCGAACAAATTGAGAATATCCAGGAAAATCCGCCCAACACTTTAGCATACGAAAAGGTCTAGGACCCCAGTTGTCGACATCCACTGACAGAACCAAAGGAACATGATCAAACAACCCCCGTTGATTAGCTACCTGAATGCAATTCGGCCAAGTTGAACACCAATTCATAGATAATAAAAATCGATCCAGCCAGCTCATCACATGCCCGTCTCCCTGATACCAAGTGAACAATCTCCCACAAATCGGCCAATCCACCAACAAACTGTCATCTATGAATCTATTAAAACTGTATGTGTCATGTTGACGGAAAATTAAGCCTCGGCCCTTCCTCTCCTCCATAGATCTAACCGAGTTGAAGTCGCCACAAATACAAAGGTTGGAAGTAGTGTTGTTTTGTGTAAAAAGCAATAACCTATCCCACAACATTTGTTTCCCCACTGTATCACACGGAGCATATACATTAGCAATAACAAAATATCGACCTGTCTATAAAACCCGACCTCGAATCACCAAACCATGAGCAAAACTAGAAGTGGACAACACTTCAACACAACCCTTACCCCACATCGTTAAAAGACCACCGGAAGCTCCTACCGACGATTGAAAAGAATAACCAGATGATGAACTCCCCCAAATAGACTTCACAATCACATCGTCAGCAACTGACAATTTGGATTCTTATAAACATAAAACAAAAGGCTTCTTTTCACCCACGAGCTTCCGAACCTCATTTCTCTTCTCAAACCCACCTAATCCCCTCACTTTATAAGAAATAATCTTCATTTGGACCAACCTACACCCCAACGTACACACAACCGCCAACAACTAACATCCTCCACCGCTCCCACCGGACTCCCCTTTCGACAAAATCCTTCCAACCTCTACTCTAAGATTCCTCCTTCCCTCCTTAGACAATACATTAAATTTATTCATGTTATCCCCTTTATATTTCACACCAATGAAATCCCCAATACCACACACATCCTCATTAGTTGCTTTATTATTTCCCTGTAAACACATCCAATGTTCCCAATCTTTATTAATTGAAGAAGTAGAGTTATCTGAAATTGTTTTCGAGCCATTAGATGTTGCAGCACCCTTAGTCTTGTTAGAATGAGATAAAAGTCTAGCGCGCCGTTCCCTTGCTTGCTTATTCAAAATTTTCAAAATTTCCTTTCTATCTTTGGCTGGCATCCGTGCCACTCTTTTCAAATTACGAGAAGAATGTTTGAAGCCACCAACACTCTTTTTCTGATTAACAACAAATGAAGTCTGCTTTGAAGTGTTACACTCATGTGAAGATGTACCAATAACCTGTTGAAGAGGTACCGTAAGCAATGTATTACATTATGTTGTGCTATCACAGACACAATAAGGTATCGCTGCCAAAGTGTGTTTAGGCACGACACATAAATCTTAAACAGGGACCTGCTGAGTGAATACCGTGGGCTGAGAATTACCTTGAGAATTGCTAACACAAATAGGAATAATTGCTTCTGCCATATTCTGCTGAAGCGTCTCACTATGCAGCTTGGAAATATCACAAAAGGATTAATTGCTTCTGCCATATCCTGCTGAAGCATCTCACTAGGAAGCTTGGGATTATTAGGTGCTGTCGTCGTAACATTATTACCAAAGGGTGATGCTTCGTGTTCAGCCCAGTCTTTGTGTAAATCTTGAATTAAAGTATCGACCTCCTCTCCCATATTATCCAAACTGTGATCCCCAAAAGGTTGTGAAGCTTCATCATTATGTTGAGAATCCTCGCCTTCGTCTGTTAAAAAAGCATCTTCACCAAGATTTCACTCCCATTCCTCCACCAACTTGATTGAAAATCGACAACCACCAACCAAAACATCTGTTGTCGTATTCAACACCTCCAAGGAACTAGTGGTAATGAGAATACGCGCAAAGTCAATGCGCTCTCTATCCAACATGCAATCATCAGCCCGAACATACTTACCACAAGGAGAAACACAAAGTTTAAAAAAAATTGGGTTCCAAGCATGAGCCGACGTCCCATAGACACGTAGCCAAGCTCCACGTTCGTAACGGAAGTCATCTGGTGACCATTTGTGCACCTCCGAAAGAAACATGCTAAAATAATCCATTGCTCCATTAAGTACTTCCCAAATATCATCATTGTTCCGACTACGAAGGAAAACTCTATCACCTTCCATCGGTATTACCTCAACGTGACTAAAACCTGTGTCATCCATACGTTGCTGAAATGATAATGTAGTTTCCCCCGATGCAATCGTCGCCACAATACCAGAAGCAGCCTAATCTCTGTCAATTGGATCAAACTTGTACTCACGCACACCTGGAATATTATGCGCAACAAGCTTCGTAGGCACATCGAAATTATCCATCTCATCCTCGGTCACCCTATGTGTTCGCCCCTCGTCATCAACGTTCAGAAAAATAGTATCTACCTTCTTCCTCTCCTTCAGCCTCCACTCCTCCGATAGCTTCAACACCGGTGAATCTCCCATCTCCATCTCCCTCCTCCTCCCCTTCGTGTTTCGTACCACACCATTTACCTTCACGTCCACTCGTCCCACTCTCACATTTTTTTCTCCCTCCCCGCTTCTCCCATTACCTACAATCGGTTCTACTCCCTCACCCATCCTCACATTTTTCTCTCTCTCCCCAAGAGCTCGACCCACCTCCTTCTCCTTAACCGAAACCTCCTCCTTATGCCTAGACGACTTAGAAACTACGAGCGGTTTCTTACCATTGTTCGCAAACCTATCAAACCTAGCTTCCCTATCCCAAACTCTAAAATGACCAAACCATGCATTATTCAAAGCTTTCGACAATTTGTTTGCATTCTTAACATGTGAAAACCGAACAAAATCGTAAACCTTACTCCTTGCATTCCGTTGTCGGGCAACGAATACGTCAGTCAAAACTCCGCACACCTCAAATTGCTATCTCAGAAGAAAAATAGGCAGACACTCTGGAATATTAGTGAAGTAGTACGATACCGTGTTGCCAGATGATGAATGACCTCGTTCTTGTTTACCAGAAGCTGCTGCTATGCCTGAATTACGTGTGGAACCAATTTTAACGTCCCCGTTATGCTGAACTCGCGAACCACCATGAACGTGGGATTGATCAACATCAGCCTTACCTTTAATAAACCGAAGATGAACCCTAGAATCCCTAACCTGTCGAACATGCAGTCCACTACCGCCGTCCTCGTGTCGCTCAAAATCCCTTGAATTGTCCCGTCTTCCCGCGTCCGGTTGCGTCGCTTTCCTCTTCCTTGACCTAACCACATACCAATTTCCCCCATCCCCCCCAATATCTGCCACCCTGGCTGGACCCCTCTCCCCCCAATGTTTCTCTCTGTCGGAGAATTGCTCCGGCGCGGTTGCCATAGGCTAGCCCTAGTTGCACCGCGGTGCTCACGCTCACTGCTCTCTCTCATTGTTTTTTCACGCGTTTTTTTTTATTCGAGTGATGTATTTAAAAACAATAACATAATGGATAAGTAACTCGGCACCTCAAAACAATAGAAACTAGTTCAAAGAACATATACTTCCTTCGTTCTAAATTATATGTCATTATAGCAACATTTGAATGTTCCAAATTATATGTCACTTTACAATATCAATGAAACATTAATGTTTGCCCCTTACTATTTATTACTTTATCTTTTCTCAATTCTTTTAATTTATGTTTTCTATATTATTAATGAAGGATATTTTTGTAAAACAACTCACAATTACTCTTTTTCTATACAACATTAACTACATTTCTTCCCTAAAAAAAATAAATTAACTACATTTCTTAATCTATGTGAAATTGCTAAAATGACATATAATTTGAAACGGAATGAGTATATAATTAATTCATAGTGCATCATATGAAGAAAGTAAATCGACATCTCATAAAACTGAGTAATTCAATTTACTAAAATCCCCAATTTGATAGTAGTTAGGTTTTCATCAAAGTAAACCATGCAAACAAATTGTGATTCATTCCAAAATTAATATCTCTTGGAAGGGTTAAAGGGTGTGATTACTCACATGTTAAATCAAAATTGAATTGAAATTAAGGGTTTGTTCTTACAGATTAAATTAAAAGTGATTTTGACATAAAATAATTTATAGATTATTTGTTAGAGATTTTATGAAAAATTAGAATCTATTTTGTCTTTGTTTACTACGATAAAAATCTTTTTTTTTTAAACAAATAATTTAGTTTGTTTGGATACAACTATATAAAAGGGATTTTTTGTTACAAAATTAGTTCAATATTTCGAACCATATTTTCTCTCCTCTAAAAAAAATATATTTTTTGAGAAGCTACTCATAGCAGCTTCTCGTTTGAAGTTGTTTTTAGATTCTGATTTTTTTTTTTTGAAAACTCGGTATCCGATCCAAGAACCGACTAATCCAAGGAAACCAATCCCACCACCCACCTGCGCGGGCCCCATTTACCTTTTTAGATTCTGATTTTTTTAAAGAATTGTAACAAACAGATGTAATACTCTTGTAAGTGATTATTAAAAAAAAAATGTTTCTTTTTGTTTAAAAAACTATAACAAACGAGCTCTAACCGCTGCTTTTTTATTATTCCCTCATCACTGCCAAAGCTATATTTTCCACTCGTTTCTCCCCTTTCTCTTCCCTACGTGTGGCTTTCTATATTTCTCTGGCATGTAAAGATGTCTTTGGTTTGTTTATAGAAGCTCTTTATACAAGTCTCAGTTAACCCAATTTGCATAAAAATTGGCAACCGACTCATCTTATGCCCCTATTACTTTTATTTAAATTTGAAACGGTTAATATTTGAATTCCAAAAGATGATTTCCAATAGTTTAACCTCCGATTATTCTTTTTAAAGAAAATGGCATATTTCGGCTCTTTTAAGTTGACTTTTTTCTTTTTAAAGTTACCATCAATTTTCAATACAAATAGCACATATAACAAACAGATAAGAGTAAATTAAAATATTAAAACAAAACATAACAAATTGTATATATCCGATTTTTTTTCTTATCATTTAAAAAAGATAATAGATGACAGTAAATTCAAATATTAAAAAAGGTGTAACAAACACAATGTTTATGTTTTGGTTACCACACAATATATCATATAACAAACATGATATGAGTATATTCATTTTTTATATATCTATACTATATATTATATCTATATCTATACTATGTATAATAAAATAGGAGATTTTGTTCTGTCAAAAAAAAAAGAGATTTTGGGCTGATTTTTTCATTATCCTAATTATATCTTTAAACAATTTTTCCAATAATAATAATAATAATTGTTTTTGGTGTCATTAAAAAAATAAGAATTTATATTATATTTTTTTGTTGTATTCTCGGTGTCGTTCATCTAGATAAAGATGATTAGTTTGATTTGTTACAATTTGAAAGTAACAAGCATTTATATTTATACTTTTAATCAAAATCAAAATTTCATAAAAACACCGTTCATAATTTTCAAATGTTAGAGCAATAAAAAGAGCAGAAAGACAGGCACGTGAGTGCCTTTTTTTCGCTAGTATAGAATAATAAAAGTAAAGTTAAATTAATATACTTTGAAATGTACTAATTTAGGATCATCGTTCTAAATAAATTTAAGCTTTTAAATTACTTTCTCAATTTTTTAAAGTCTAATAATCCTTAAATTTTGGGATGTTACAGGGAAGGAGAGAAGGGTGTTGAAGATGTTGCAGATAGTATGATGGGTGTAGTTTGAGATAATATTCTTGATGGATTTGATGGTATCATGATGGAGGAAAAAATGTTTGGGAAAGTGGAGTGTCCAAATTTTGTTTTCTGTGAAAAGGAGAAAGCAACAATTCAAGATCCATGGAAGCAAGAGGTGACAGTGAAATTGATGGGAGGAGGACCAAGTTCAAGGCATTGGAAACAAGATTGCATCAGATTTAGATTGGCAAGCAAGTGACAAGCAACATTGACATGTGTTATGATTACTATCTAGTTGTTTTACTCATCCTGAAGAAGATTATAATGCATTGCTAGCAGGTCATTGGCTGATTTATGATAGTTTTCTTGTTGTTCGAAGCTAGAGTCCTGACTTTGATACAATCACTAACTCTATTGAGCATGTTGGTGTGCGTGTGTTTTTCTCTAGATTGTTGAGAGAATATTACGATTCAATTTTTTTTGCTTTTTATCGTCAATAGAATTAGAAGAATGGTGAAAGTAGAAAAATAATACATTGTCTTAGTAACAAGGAAAATATGCTAGATTTTTTTGGAGGTTGATCTATCAAAACCTACCTTTGTTTGACATCTTTTCGATCAAGGGTGGCATATGTGGAGTATGAAGGACTGCATGTTCAAATAGGTGAATTACTCAAGAGGAGATGAATGGTGTGGACATGAATGATATTGGAGGGGGAAAATAATATTGTTGATGAACCTAGAAAGATTGGGCAAAAAGTTTTTCGTCCGAGAAGAATGAAAGAGAGGGAAGATGGTAGAATAGACAAAGGAAGTATTTCAGTGAGTGTAATTTATAGTGGTGTGATGCGAACTGTGGGATCTAGGTTTGTGTCATTTAGGGAAATTTGAATTTGGAATTTGCGTTAATGCAGGAGAAAAATGAGGAAGTTATAGAAAGAAATATTGTGAATGGGTTGTTACATGTACGTCATACACCATGATCTAGCATATTATGGTGCGAAATCCATGTACGTCATAATAAGGTGCTGCATGGCATCAAAAAATGTAACAAATTGTAAAACAGTACGTACGAAAACAAAACAAAATGGGACCCACTTGATAGAGAAAACAATTGTGAGAATTAATTTTAACACAAATTTCACATGCTAGGCCTAAAAGGTGAAGCATGGAGTTTCAAGAGAGAATATTATGGAAATTTAGGACCAAAATAGGATGCGAGAATACATTTCTCATCAATTTAGTAAAAACCAAGGTACTGGATTATTCAATCCAAAGTCAAAGTTTGTTCATTCGCAGGTGCTTGACTAGACTCGACCCAAGATGAAAAGCCCAGTTCATGTCCAGGTGGGCTGAATGAGGTCCTTCATCAAAATGCTAGACTGTTGATAGTAACGATGGATCTTTTGCAAACGTTAAAATATGGCAGTGTCAATTTATATAGAAGAATTTGTTGATGTGTCTAGAAGTGGGGACTCAAACATGGAAGAATTTGAAGAAACTCTTGGTATCAACATTGTGATTGAGGAAATGAATTATATGATTTATCAACTCTAGTTTTTCACGTAACTGCAAACACTTTGTGGATATTGTTAAGCCTGATATTCTCATCATTACGGAGAATATAAGATGTGAAATTAAGGAAAACCTTCTATCAATAATATTGGAAGTAACTTTGTTAAACGCAATCTTACTTTCTTCCATATGAATAAGTCAAAGTTTTTTTCAAGATATCCGACCAATAATTGACTAATTTGGAAAACAATTTTACTGTACACTATCAAAGTCTTATTATAACCTCAATGATTCGAACCTAAGACCTAGAAATGAGCTCAATCTTAACTCTCAAATCGTACACCACTGAGGCAACCCATTGGTATAGTGTTATTTTTAACCACGGGATAATGTTTTTTATTTTACGAAAGATTAATGCTATTTATCCCAAAAAAAATTGTTCACGATGGTGTTAACTGAACCGCATCACCAATTTGCCTTGAATTCCATTTATTCATGCATTGTATTAATAATTGCAAATCTAGTGGTGAAAATCAATTCGGGAAGTATTCAGGATAAAACTCCTTGCTGGATATAACATGGTTCTTTACGAAAAACTCCTTGTGATATTGATCGAGTAAAAGTTATACATTAATATTATATTATTTTATTTAAATTTAAGGATAGCCTTTTTTTTATGAAATCAAATAAATATAATAATAAAAACAATCAAAGGCAGAGTGTACCAAAAATAAAAAATAAACTTGACCAAATACAATTAAACAAACCAAATCATACCAGTTTTATTATTTATACAGTTTTTTAGCCCGTTTGAATTTGAATAAATTATTATAAGAAGCTTCTTCATTTTCATTTTTTTTTTAATGATAACATTTTTTTATTTTTTATTTCATGCATATCTTTTCCACGATGTGAAGAATATTTATATTTATATTTATATTTATATTTATATTTTTTCTTATATATATATATATATATATATGTCCTAATACCAAATATTTTTCAAATTGTGTGAGTTGTTTCATTTTCCATTGTGATGGAAAGATCAAACAGAGAGTTGTACAAGAAAAACTGCCGCTTAATGAAAGATAATGATAGGCTAAGGAAGCAAGCTGAGATTCTCAACAAAGAGAATCAAACACTTGCATCTCAGCTCAAACAAAAATTCTCAAATGGTGCTAGTAACTCCAAAATCAATGCTCCAAACAACATTCTTGATCTTAACCTTGGTCTTAGCCTTGGTTCAGGTTCAAGTCAAAATCCTTCAAATTCCAACAACTAAATATATGAGGCATCATCATCATGACCCAATTCCTAGGGGATTTTTTATATCTTAAAAAAAATCAAATTTGAGCAATGTAGTTGTTTCAATCTGTTTTAGATATGAATTTCTGAATATTGTGGTTGTAATGATGTTAGACTATCTACAATAAATGAATAAAATTTTATATCCTTATCTTAAAATGATTATGCTTTTTAGTTCTATGTGTAGTGTATGTTCGATTATTATTTTTTAAACATTGTACTAGTTTATGATTTGCTTATTTTGTTTCAATACACATATTTACATATATTTTATTTTATTTTTACATCATTGTACAATAAGAAGATGTGATTTCGTTGACATTGAGTTATATATGTTATAACAATGCATGTCTAGTCTAAAAAAAATTAAATTTTATTACACAAGGATGAACCTACCCTGATGCAATGAATAGTCAGAACTAACACACGTTGCTAAGCACTATGCTTATTTTCTTACACCTTTTTGTTGGCATAACAACCAAAGTGACATGTGTATAATTGTATAATTATATATATATAATTTAATATGTTGACTAAACATTCAACAACAAAAAATGTTGACTGAGCAAAATAAAACTTCCTATATTTTTTAACTTTTACTTATTAAATATTTGTTTATTTTATTCAATTTTGTGAGGATAAAATCTTATGCTTCAATAAGCCAATTAACAATATGACGAGTTTGCGTGACTGATGACAATCTATGACACCTTACCGTATTTGAAGTTGTTATCATACTTCATAGAATATCGAAGTTATTGTCGGTTAAAATCGCCAATGTCAATCTATAACATATTTTTACCTTTGAACTTATTAATCATACTTCATGAAACATTCAAGATATTATCCTTATCGGAGTCCAACTTAATAATTACATATCTTTAAGTTTTCGAGAAGAAAACTTTCTCGAATATTTTCTTGTTTTTTTAAGTTTTTTTTAATTGTAAATAAAAAATGACATATAAATGAGATAAAATAAAAAGAAATTTCAAATTAAAATAATTATACAGTCAGTGCGCCACGTAATAAAAAAAGGTGACTCAGCGCGTCACATATGCTTAAGTGTACAGTCAGATGACATCAAGGTTCAAAATCAAAGAATCTTTTAGTTTTAAGGGGAATCTCCATTTTTTTTTACAGGGGGTATACCAAAGTTCACCAAAGCCTATCAACCCTTTATTTTATCACAAACTGCTAATGTGTTCCTTATTTAACAAGCGATATGTCTCCAACTGGAAGCCCAAATAACTCCAACTGAATAAGAAGATTAAAAAGAGAGAAATATAAAGAAAGCTAAGGGATATGATCACGAGTATACCAATAACTCATTGATACCTTTGTGTTATGTCGATCTAGTGGATGGAGAAGAAATAGAAGATCGGGGGAGGTAAATCATATTTAGAGAGTCCGGTGGATTCGAATGCGGATAGTATGAGGGGTGAATGAGAAGATGATAAGTTTGATGGTATCACAGTGGAGGAAAAGATGTTTGTGAGGATGGAGTGTGCAAATTTTGTTTTCCCTTAAAAAAAACAAGGATTCATAATCTATGCAAGCAAGGGGAGATAGTGAAATTAAGGGGGAGCAGGACCCGGTTCACGGTGTTGGAACACAAGTTTGCGTCAAATGTAGGTGCATAAAGGAGTGATACGCATCATTATCTCTTGTTTGAAGTTGGAGTCCTAACTTTGATTCAACCATTGACTATACTGAGCATTTTGACTCGTGTGTATGTGTGTATCAGTGTCTCTGTGCGTGTTTCTCTGGATTGATGAGAGAATATTATGATTAAAAAGTTTATATCTTATCGTCAAAAGAAATAGAAGAATGGTGAAGGTAGACAAGAATACACGGTCCCATGAACAATACAAATATGCTAGAACGCGCGTGGCAGTTGATCTATCAAAACGTGTTAGCCATATTTTCCATCAAGAGTGGGCAATATCATGTGGAGTATGAACGACTCCATTTGTTATGTCTCGTTTGTGGTAATTGTGACAATCAAGAAGGGGTGACGACTGGCGTGGACATGAATGACATTGAAGGGGCAAAAATAATATTGTTGATGAACCTTGGAAGGTTTGGCAAAACTTGTGTAATCCGAGAAGAATGAAGGAAGTATTATGGAGATCAAAACTGCTAATGGTGCGCCACAAATTGCGAGATCCAGGTTTTCCTCATAAAAGTAAGGGACATCTAAAGTTGGAGGTTGAGTTAATGTAGGAGAAAAACAAGGAAGGTATAGAAAGAAATATCATGAATGGAGTGTTACATGCTAGGAAATCTGGTGAGAAGTTCATGTATATGGAAAAAGAATACGCTGCATGACGTTAAAAAAGGCAACAAATTAGAGAATAATAAGAGAAAACAGAATGGGACACCACCTAACAAAGAAAATAACCTATATAATTAAAATCTTAGACACAGACAAGATGGAAGAGCACATTGCTCCTAAATTTAGTAAAAACCAACACATTGAATTATTCAATCCCAAGAAAAACTTATTCAGTTGTGGTTGCATGAGAAGACTTGACTCACATTAGAAAACAAGTTCATGTCGACGTCAGGACAAATGGGTCTATTCATAAATATACTTGACTCACATATCATGCAAATGTTAAAATAGGAAATGTGTTGGTTGATATAGAAGAATTTGTTGATGCGTCTAGAGGCGGGGACTCAGACATGGAAGAGGTTGAAGAAATTTCTGGTATCAACACTGGGAGTGAGGAAATGAATGTAATGATTCATTTAGTTTATTATAATTATTACATTTAACAAGATTCTTATTTGAAATTATTGTGGAGCTGCTAGTTCTGATTTTTTCCGTTATTGCAAACGCTATGTGGATATGGTTAAGCATGATATTCTCGTTATTATGTAGACTAGAACAAAAGCTTTGAAGTTATGGAATACCTATCTTTTTTAGGTTTTGAAATGTTGGAGGCCAATGCTAATTAGAGGGTATCGAGGTAGCATGGAAGTCTTATACCTTAAAAATATCAACGATGATCAATAGATTTCAACTTCTTCATTTACATGTTAGCATATCCATTGGTAAAGAATTCTTATTTACGCCCACCTAAGTCAACCCTAACCAAGAGAGTCGTCGAATTATGTGGAATAAATGAAAAAGTAACATGGATGAAATTCAAATGATTGGTTGATACGATGAAATTTTAATGATATTACTTATCTTCGTGATAAATAAGGAGGTGTTGAGGGCTCCTTTAGGAAGTGTAATATTTAAAAAAAAAAAAAAGAATTTAGGAGTATGGACTCATTGATCTTTGTGCAATTGACTGAGACAACCAAAACAATTTGAATATTTCGTTTATGCAAATTGAGCAATAGAAACTTTAGTCCTGAAAGTGGCTTTAGTATACAAAACTCATTTTCTTCCATATGAATAATACACTTTTTGTTATAGTTTATTTTAAATAAAATCATTTTTCTAATATAGTCACGTTTATGAGTATTGTATCTTCTTTTTACAATCTTTTTTTAAAAATAAAATCTAAAAAAATAAAATCAAACTCATTTAAGTTGGTTTGGCGATGTTGACTTGAAATCTTAAAACATGTTTCTCTCAAAGTTTCAGATTTGATCATCTCTATGTCAATTTATGTGAGCTAATTCACTTTTAAAAAAAAACAATTTCAAATGAAAACTTGTCTCTGAAAAAAATTTAAAAGATAGAGAAAATAAGACAAAGATATATTAAAAAAAAAACATATATTTTAGTCACAATTTTTAGTGTCCATCATTGTAATTTTATAATAAATAATCATTTTATATATTGGTTAAAAAACACTTGATAACTTCCTTTTTTTTTTGTCAAAAAAAAACTTCCATTTCTTTAAAAAATAATCTATAAATTACTGAATTATATGATTTTTTTTTAAGAAGACGTTATATGATTTTTTTTGTGACTCGTCAACCCCGTTAGAAAAATTCACATTGCGTCCTCGTAGTTTACCTCAGTTGGTAGGGACACTGCATAATTTATGCAGGGGTTGGGGTTCGAACCCCGAATACCTCACTTCTCCACGTTTAATTGTGTGAGCTCTCCACTAGGAAAAAAATAAAAATAATTCACATTGCAAATTTTTTATTTTTGTCCATATTGCGAAACCTTTTTTTTATTAATTCCGTAACAAGTTTTAGGAAATCAATTTTTTTATTACTATTAAACTTTATTTTTAATGATTTAAAATTCATATGATAAGTGATTAAATGTGTTCCTAAAAAATATAGAAGCTTCAAAGGAAGAGATCCAAGAGGAAAAGGTTACGTCACACAACCCACACATATTCTGCAACACACTCCACGAACACAATATTATAGAAGAAACCCCTAATTTTGAAGATTCAATTTCAAAACCCTAATTTCACCACAGATCTCATCAAAATCATCATGGAGAAAGAATTCAAAGTCCCTCCGGTATCCTTCGCCTCCGTCGGAAACCCCGCCGGACAAAATCTCCAAAACCGCCGTGTACCAATACCACCATTCCAACCTAACTCCGGCATCCCTTTCATGTCATTTGACATCGGCTCCGCCGCCGTTTCCACCTCCTCCGGTCCAATCTACTCCGGTCCCGGAATCGGCGGTGGTGGTTCCGTTAACTTCGACGATGAGGAGCCTCTTCTCGACGAGCTCGGTATTCATCCGGATCAAATCTGGAGCAAAATCAGATCGGTTCTTAACCCGTTTCGCGTGAACCATACCATTCACAAAGACTCTGATCTCTCTGGTCCATTTCTTCTCTATATGGCGTTTTGTCTCTTTCAATTACTCGCCGGAAAAATTCAATTCGGTGTGATTTTAGGTTGGATTGTGGTTTCTTCGATCTTTTTGTACGTTGTTTTCAACATGCTCGCGGGTCGAACTGGGAATTTGGATCTGCATACTTGTACCAGTGTTGTTGGTTATTCTATGTTGCCTGTGGTGATTTTCTCTGCAATATCGCTTTTTCTTCCACAGGGTGGTTTCTTTGGGCTTGCTATCGCAGCAGTTTTTGTGTTGTGGGCTACTAGGGCTTCAACGGGGCTTGTGGTTTCTCTTACCGATGGTGGCGATGAACATCGTGGGTTGATAGCGTACGCTTGTTTCTTGATTTACACTCTGTTTTCGTTGCTTGTGATTTTTTAGGGATGTGTTTAGTGCTGAGATTGTTTGGATCAAAGTGCTTATGTTTTTTTTTTTTTGGATTTAGTTAACATTTTATGTCTTTTAACTATGCATTATGAACCTTGTGATTTTTCTATTTCAGTTATATAATGATATATAGAAAATGGAGCTATTGCACTTGATTGAATGTTTTCGTTTAAAATGTAATTCCTAGGTTACAATTTAAATGTGATTGTTTATGTCTGCATCTGGAAGCATATATAGTTAACTTATGTTGCTTTAGGTTCTCAGTAGATGCCCCAAGAGACTAGTACTTTACACAATGTCCAATCCGCTTAGGGTGATTGTATGTAAGGTTGCCAGAAAACACATGTCAAATTGGATTATGTGTTCGGCTAAATCATGCTCAGTTTAATGGTTTTGGCACTTAAATTTATCATAGTTAAACTCGGAATAAATTCTTAGCAATGCGGCTTGAGTAAGGAGATTTCAACTCAGTAGCTGCATACTAAACTATTTTGCATACTTGAGTTGCAACATTGTACCTCTTGCATGTAATTTGTTTAACAGGGGTGACTATATCATTTTGATGGATCGATTTGTACAAAATGCATTTACTTATGTTAAAACATCCACGCCAAATGCGTATATATCTTGAAAAGCTAGAGTGCTATCTTTTAGTTTTAACGAGCTTCAAGTTTGTGCATGTTGCTCTTGAGAGTTGTGTAGTCTCAAGATTCTCAACTATTTTCACTGTAAAAAATCTTCCAACATGCAAACTGACCTTTAGAAGTTCAGTTGTCAACATGCTGAAACCTACAGACTAAATTTTATTCTTATTGGATTGTAATTTGTAATCAGAGAAAAAATGATTAGGGTATTTTTATCTTTAAAACTTGACCGATTCAAGGACAGGGTAATTTTAACCCTTTTGACTGGTTCAAGCACAGATGGTAATTTTAACCCTTTCTGGTTTACTTAGAAGTGTAGATCTGATCTAGAATATGGATTCTGTGGTTTGAATTTAAATTGCTAAGTACAAATGACACCATTATAAAAATGTGTATAAATTGAATGATTATTAGAGCATACTTAAAGAATTAAATTACCAAGTAAGATGATTTTTGCAGGTTCAATTGTCATTTAGTCATCAAACTGTAATATACCCATTAGATATATGGATTGACTCTTCTAGAGTTTTTAGATATTCTATGTTTTGAAATTATGCTTCTTTCTTTTAATTTTTTCTGGGATATCATGCAAACAATCCATCTGAAAGTTAGGTGGAAATATTTAAATTTCGGCACTGGTAATCATGCAGCCTGTTTCCTTTTATATCTGTGGAAAAATTTGCATGGCATTTTCAAGACTACTATGCCATACATAGGAGAATTTTGTTTCATTCATGATATTGCACGTACATCCCTTTCCCCCTGTATATGCCCTTGTTCCCTGTGAAATTCATCCAAATTTTCAACTACTAATTCATGCCACAACTTCTAGTATAGTAGTTCATTCAGCTTTCTTAATCTTTTGTTGGCGCCAATGTGGTTTGGGACTTTAGGTGATGTCTATTCTCCTTACTTAGCACCCCAATGCTAACTATGATATAGATAAACTAAGATTGACAAGATTATAACAAATTTAATTTGACAACAAAGGAAATTCTTTGCCTGCTAGATAGTTTTGAAGTGCTTATTTAATAATCAATACCATATCTAATTAAAAGCTCGTGCTAGAAGTCCTGCTGCCTATAAACTCTAGGAATTACAGATGCCATTTTTTACATTCTTTATGATCGAGTTATTTTATAATTATATTATTATACAACATTGATTCTTTTTATTGTTAGAAATAACATCATACAAGCAAATAACATTTACTTTTTTCACATGATCAAATAACAATTGCTGAGATTAATGAATTGGGATGAAATGTTGTTATATGATAAAATATTAAATAGTACCAACGCTGCTTCTGTTGTTTGTTAACTGTCACATAGCAATCTTGTAGCAAATAATAAACTAATAATTAGTAAACAAGGAAATCAAGTCATTGAGATATATTAATAATTTAAATAAGAGCTGGGATTCGTTGACACCAGGTGTTAAACTTTAGTTTGACACCAAATTTCAGCCGTCTACTTTTTTAATCTAAAGGTCCATAATTATTTGTTAATTTAAGTAACGGCGAGCCTTTCTCTCTCAACTCTCTTAGCAACAAGCTTTTTTTTTGTCCGATCTGTGTTAACCCAACAAAGTTTGAAACAGAACAAATTAAAGCATGCGTGTTCACACTGATCTCAATTACGAGTTCAATTTTATTTAAAGGGTTTTCTATTTTACCAAAACCACACAATTGATTTTATATATATGTATTCAGATATGAAATTGGTGGGAGTATTTCAATTATTAAATTGGCAACATCTGTGCAACTCTTTCCCAAACCTTAAATTCCATCAATCGAGACACTCATTCAAAATTACTTCCTCTACGTGTAATTGATTTCATAAATTTTACATGAATTGTCTAATTAGGTTGCAATTTATTTGAGAAATTAATCAAGGTGAATGAAGTTTGATTGATTGCATATAGATATCTAATGAGTGAATATGCCGCACTTTCAAATTAAGTTTGATTGACTACACTCACAAAATAGAGACTCGTGTGGGTTGGATTTAGAAAAATATTATTTGCCTTCGGATTAAAAAATTAAACGAAGAGTGCAATTCCACACACTTAAAACCATCTCCTGTTAAGTCTCTCTCTCTCTCCCACACACACACACATAAAACCATCTCCTGTTATATTCCTAAAGAAAAATCACCTGTTATTCGAAATTAGGAGAAGATGCAATTCCAATAAGAGTGCCTTCAAATATTTTTTCTAGGCCTGTTCCATTTTTCTCTTGTGGATCTTTTTTATGTTTGTCTTTCTTTAGTATCTTGGGCTAATAACATAAAAAGGGGGATATAATTTGTTTTTCTTTTCATTGACTTGGTTAAAACAACTTCGATTAGAAACTGGAAAAAAGGGTATAGCATCAAGAGAGCAGAAGAAGGAAGACTGTTTTCTTTCTTTTTCTTGAATGACAATTGAGAGAAAATCTTTTGAGTGAGGGATCAAAGGTTTGAGAGAAAATCTTCGAGTGAGGGATCAAGGGTTCGAGAGAAATTAGTTCGAGAGAAAATCTTTGAGTGAGGAATCAAGTGTTAGAGAGAAAATAGAGCGTAGAAAGCTTGAGTTCTTTGCTGTTCATCTTGGACATAAAAGGGGCAAGAGTCAAGGGTTCTCTATCTGTAACCGGATTCATGTGGGTTCATTTCCTTAGTCTCTTGGGCTAATAACATAAAAAGGAGAATATAATTTGTTTTTCTTTTCATTGACTTGGTTAAAACAACTTGGATTAGAAACTGGGAAAAGGGTATAGCATCAAGAGAGTAGAAGAAGGAAGACTGTTTTCTTTCTTTTTCTTCTTGAACGACAATTGAGAGAAAATCTTTTTGAGTGAGGGATCAAAGGTTTGATAGAAAATCTTCGAGTGAGGGATCAAGGGTTTGAGAGAAATTAGTTCGAGAGAAAATCTTCGAGTGAGGAATCAAGGGTTCGAGAGAAAATAGAGCGTAGAAAGCTTGAGTTCTTTGTTGTTCATCTTGGACATAAAAGAGGCAAGAGTCAAGGGTTCTCTATCTGTAACCGAATTCATGTGGGTTCATTTCCTTCTCTTAATTAATATTGCATTTAATTCTTGCGTTTTATTCTTACTGCTGCAATTTGATTTTTGTGATACTGTTATTTCCTGCTGCTACTGTGCATTCTGTTTCTCACTGCTTTGTTTCTGCACGGTTGCACCTATTGTGCCTTTTAGTTTTATGTGTTTCTGTCTGCGTATTTTTCTGGTTCCGTGTTTCTGCATAATCTGCAATTGCTGCGCAAATTTGCTTCTGATGTATTAGTGATTCTAGTTTTGGTGCTTTTGGTTTGTGTCAGTTTCTGCATGACTGCATGCGTTTAGGCTTCCTCGTAGTTTCTTGTTTAATGCAATTACTGCATAATTGCATTTCTGTTTTCACATTTCTTCAGTTAATGTTATTGTGGTTTTTGGGTGTCATTTGTGCATAATAAATTCTCTTAAGGCTTTCTAATTGACTGGTTAGAACCAACAACTAAAAATAAAGGACAAAATTTGGCTGAATGGATTAGTCCATTACTGATAGTTACTCTAAAGGAATTTTTCAGTTGTATGGTTATCCATGGAAATTTGGCTGAATGGATTTGTTGTTCGACTTATATATTCTCCTTTGCTGCAACTTTCCCTTTACCGTCGGAAACTTATTTTTCATCATGGGGGCGTGACTTGGGGTGAAAACTGAAAATAGTTGGGTGTTGATATATGCGGTCAAATATTCCACTTGTTTGTTTGGTAATTTTGCAAGTGTTTGATAAATGAAGGGATTTCATATTCGTTGGCTGCTCACGCTCGTGTTAACAACTTAATGAGCTGAAAATCTTGGCCTGTTAAATAATGAATTTAAGCTTTACTATTCCACTCTAGACTCTAGAGCTAACACAGCGTGTATAAACTTTCAACTTACTCATTTAGCTCACTCCCCTTGAATGTGTATGGGTTAGTTGTTGGGTTATGACAAATTTGTAGACTAGCTTAGTCCCAAGTTTGTTGGTTGTTTGCGTCCCAAGTTTGAGCTGAGCAGTTTTCCCATTGACTTGGGGTGTGTTTAGTTTGGCGTTTGGAAACAGACGTCCAGTTTTGTTTTGCTGTGGTTTCCTAGAAGATACAAAACAAAGCTTCTTCGTAAAAGCAAAGGCTTGCTGCAAAAATCTACATAGACGTAGTAAACTTGCTGCAAAGCCAGACATATATTTAATGATTTATAATTGTTGAATAGTGGAGAAACAAGATCAAATGGTGGCATTCCGTAACAAAAAAAAATTATAATAATCAAAGTATGGCATGAAAAGTTGTTTACTTGTATTATTTTTCTTTGGACTGAAAGTTGTGCGATAAAAATTGAAAACTAAATTTGCATATTGCTTCATGTGAAAATTGATATTATTAAGTGCATTAAATATTAACATTTTTGCTAAAAAATTCATTTGTTTATTTATATTTTCGTCTTAAAATTTTTTATTTTATATTACATAGAGATTAGAGGGCCTAAGCCGATAAAAGAGAAAAAATTTACACAACAATCATACGAGGGATCGAGATTCCCATAACATTAGTCGGTACCAAATGATCAAACTCAGTCGGACAAGACTCAAGTAACAACAACATGTTCAAAGAGCATTCAAGATTAGCCAACACATTGCAGTGATTAGCTTCATGATAAGAGTGGTGCATCGCGGTTTCTCACTCCAATGCAAACAACGGCTCTTCATTACCAAAGCTTTACCAAAGTAAGTGGCTAACATTATCTATCTTCACGAGGACTTAGAAACCGCCATGGAATTACATTAATTCTACCGCTTGAAATCTCAACCTCCTTGCCTACTTCAAACACTCCCCATAATTCTACCATATAAGCACTACAAACACCAATTCTTTTAGCAAAGCAACCTAACCATTCCATCACTCCCTCTAATCCACTCCACCACACCCACCTCTCCCATTTACTCGGGCAAGAGCCATCAGTATTCAACTTAACCCAACTCCTTGGAGGGGCTTCCAACCAATTAAAACAATATCACGAGGGTCTCAGTGAGCTTAGCTCATTTGGTAAGGGATAATGCATAATAAATGCAGAAGTCTGGGATCGAATCATGGACACCTCACTTATTCACCTTTAAAGTAAATTTCTCTAACCGCTAGACTACTTGATAGAAAGAAAAAAAAAATATCACGAGGAGAAATCATAATAACCGTATTTGCCTTGTCAGCTTGAATGAGCTTCATCACCTGAGATGGTTAAATTTGTCTATGCAAATTACCTTCATGATTTTTCGTATGTCTCCAAAAGCCACAAACAGTGACAGGTCATTGCCCAAATGTCCTTCCACTCGACCTACATTTTTCAATCCACCTTCACATTAAATCTAATCCAATGGAGTGAATAGGCAAAAAAAAAACCTGAAATCGTAACTTTCGTCAAAAACTCCCCTGACTTTTAAGAAACTTCAAAAATCCCTCTGAAATTGTCAAACGTTAGTCAATTACCCCCCTCCATTTGTTTTGGCTGATAAATGACCTTTTTTTTTGCTTTCTTCTTCTTCTTCCTTCCCCTTTTTTTCATCATCTTCATCAAGATTCATAAAAAGTCCAGAAAAAAAAATTAAGAAACAACAGTCATTAACAACATCATCATCATCTCATTACTACAGCTCCACCATCAACGACAATAACACCACCTAAGTTAAAGCTATAAATCTAAAGTTGTTTTCTCATAGTTCTCATAGAAAGCTTGTTTTCTTAAAGGGTATTAAAGTTGAATGCAAGGGACATGTTCACTAATTAGTTCTTTAAATTAGCTTCAGTTCTGCAAGGGACATGTTCACTAATTAGTTCTTTAAATCATGCTATTTCTCATAGTTCTTCAAATCTATAGTTGCAGAAATAGCATAATCAATT
>Ga0228711_1001253_pt1 | contig 36690 bp, 20 predicted proteins | sample MedpolnodulmetaG_2_FD_177996 | JGI IMG/M metagenome (GOLD analysis project Ga0228711, IMG submission 177996) | Root nodule microbial communities from Medicago polymorpha collected in Santa Monica, California, United States - brown nodules | ecosystem: Host-associated > Plants > Roots > Nodule... | reverse complement strand
TTTCAGAAATTTTTTATGATTTTTAAATTTATTTTCAGATATTTTAAATTTAAAAAATAATTTCCATAATTTATTTTTAATTTTAATTTTTTTAATTACGTGGACTGCCACGTCAGCGCCACGTGGCCAAAACCATGCCAAATCAGCCATGAAGTGGGGCCAGGGACCTTTTTCAAACAAAAAATATTTTACAGGGATGTAATTCAATTTTTTTTTTCACAAGGACGAAAATCAAAACAGGCCCAAATTACAGAGACGATTATCATATTTAAGCCTTATAAGAATCTGTCCAATTTTATTTTTTTTAACAAAACATGAATTATGAATTTTTACATTTATGACCGTTAAAAATTAGTATTTAATTCATATTTTGTTAAAAAATTCTATTTTTTTTAGAGATGTTTATAATATTCTACACATTTATGCACAAATCTTATCCGCATCCGTACTACGTATCCGAGCTTTATAGCTTTCGGCGTATGCAAATCTTCTTAAGAACCAAGATTCTTACCTATGCTAATCTTTGTAAGTTTCAAACGACGGATAAGTGACTTCCATGTTGAATAGATTTCTAAACACACAATTTGTTGGATCAAACTTATCTCTAAGATTTTGATCAGTGAAATTCGAGTTCCTGATTCGTTCTAAGTTCAATTATGTAATACCCAACGATCAAATGATTTTGGTTGATATTGTTTGTCGTTTGAGTGAATTTCAGTCGACGAATAATGATTATTATTTTTCATTTGAGCGCTAACACATGCCCTCGTTCTATGAGAATATTCTAAATAACTAAGATTCTTATCTATTATAATCTTACTAAGTTTCGACTGAAACTACCAAAATGGAAAACAATATCAAACAAAATCATTCAACCGTTGAATATGACCTAATTGAACTAAGAATGAGCCATGAACTCGAATTTCAGCGATATGAATCTTAGAGACAGGTTGATCCGAAGATTTTGGTTGCCGAAATTCAAGTTTGTACTTCGTTTTTAGTCCACTTAGACCTTATTCAACGGTCAAATTAATTATATAGAAGAGAAATTCTTAGTTGGACACCACAACTCCAAATCAAATAAATTAGTCACACACAAGATGATCAAATTTAAAAGAGAAATAATTTCGTCACATTACTTAACATTGTTTTTCCTTTAAATTTTATCATTGACGTATATGTGTCAATATAAATTTTATTTAGGCTTGTGTCTATGTAAGATTCTCTATATATAGAACATTATTGATTATGTGATCACTACTAGGGATGGCAATTGGACTCATACCCTATGGGCACCCACAAAAAATACCCGCTATGGGTAGGGTAAAACCCTGCTTTAATGGGTATGGACTTGGGTATGGGTAATTACCCGCAAATTTAAATGGGTACGGACATGGGTATGGACACTGTACTGCCCAGCCCCGCAACCCGCATATATGTATTTATATAATATGATAAATAATTTATTTATTTTTGGTGTACATTTAATTAATTTAATATAATATGATAAATAATTTATTTATTTTTGGTGTACACTTAATTAATTTATTTAACTATTTAAGCCTAAAGCTAAACCTAAAACAACTTAATACAGTAACCCTAGCCCTCTTGCAGGTGTCAAATGGGCTGGCCCGGCCCGGGCCGAAGAGGCCCGACTACATAAATGGGTCAGCCCGGTCAGGCTCAATTATAATTGGGCCGCAAATTCTAGAGCCCGGTCCGGCCTGTGTGGGCCATGGGCCAGCCCGACCCGGCCCATTTATTTTTAAATTTTAAAATTTATTCACTTTTTTTATATATTAGTCACTCACCACTATTTTTTTCCTTAAATATGATCGGATGAACATAAAAGTGTAAGTAATTTTTACATTAACATTGAATATTAATGAAACTCTATATTATTCATTCAATTGAATCAAATTAATAGTTTATAAACTTTAAAACTTTAAGCTAAATTCATTCATTTTTATTAAGTTTATTTATTTAAATATTTTTTATTGATAAATTTTAAAATAGTTGATAATTTTTTTCAAAAATATACTACTTTTTAACAAAAACTCAAATTAAATAGTAAAAATGGGTCGGCCGCCTGACCCAAAGCCCGACCCAATTTTTTTATGGGCCGAAAAAGCCCGAGTGTATTTTTGGGCTAGTTTTTTAGGCCCGGCCCGACCCAAAAGTATGGGCTTTGGGCCGGCCCGTTAGCTCGGCCCATTTTTTACAGCTCTCCTGCTGCGTTAAATCTCTATCGTTGTCTGCCTATCTTTGCTTTTTGGTTAAATACTATGATTCTTACTATTTTATGAGTTAATTTGAAATTTGTTGGATCATGGTTTTATTTCAATTGTGATATTTTTTATTGTCTTTTCACAGTTAAAGTGCGCGTAATTGGTGCGGGTATGGGCACTTAGGTGCCCATGGGGTATGGGGAAGGGCACTCAAGTTGTTGCCCACGAGGGTACGGGCTCGGGTACGGGCATTTTTTTCAAACGCGGGTATGGGGATGGGTACTATACTACCCTACCCATTGGGTACCCATTGTCATCCCTAATCACTACTTAATACTGTTAACAACAATTAAATAGTACAAAAATCCTAAAATTTTATATTTGAATGTGTGGTGCAGTTAGCTCTATTTGTTGCTAAAATTGTTGCAGGTCGCGTGTTCGATTCTTTGCTTGCCAAAATTTTGTTTTTTTTTTTTTGCAGTTTTTTAAAACTCATCTTCTTCGTCCGTTGTGCTTAAACCGGGATTGGATTCGTCCGGATCTTGCTCGATACACATTGGAATTCAACGATTTTTACATATTATTGATCGGATTTGAAAGGCAAGGAGAAATCACGTACTAATTTTTCAAATCCACAAGCCAATCGCAGGTAATTTATTTAAGGTTCTTGCAAATGCAAACGTGATTAAATTCTTAATTTTTCACGGAAGTTACAACATTTCACACCGAAATTTCATATGGGTTTCGATTCAGCATTTGGTGACAAGATTCCAAATCAATGTGAGAAATACTTATTAACAATAGATAAATATCATTATCCCTCGCCGGAGCCGACGAATTCCGGCATTTACCGGCGACCGCAGCACAACAAATCGGACAGCTATATCGATTTCCAAACTAGAAATCAATGCAATCAGCTTGACAGGTCATTTAAGCTTAAAAAAAATAAAATTGAGGTCTCTCACGGTAGGAGACATAATGAAGTCTCCCACCCTAAATGGCACCGTTTTGAAAGAGAAATTTAAGATACAAGAGTTTCTATAAGTTCAAATAACCATTTTTATTGGTTTTTTTTCTTGGCTCGCCTTTAAAAATTGTGGATAATTTACACAACATCAATAAAAATTGGAAACATAAGAGTTGACAAATATATAAGGTACTTTTACCCACAAGCAAGGATAGAAATACTACAGTGGCTAGTCTGATTGACCCCACTTCCAAAACGTGGAATCAGGACATTATCATGAGTAGTAACAATTGAAGCTATAATCAAAACACCACTTGTTCAACAAGTTACCGAAGATAGGTTGGTGTGGAAGGCGGAGAAAAATGGACATTACTCGGTTAAGTGTTTATCGACTATGTATGGACGAGTTGATTGATATATGTACTTGTTGTGAGTACAATATATAATATCTACCCAGTTAACGATTTGTCAAGTTAGGGTATGAGCTTTAGTGATTTGTGAACGTGATAATCCATAATGACTCTGATCCATGTATTTATAGTGGTTCTGATCTAGAGGAAGGCACAATGACTTCCCGGTTCATCTCGGACATGGGCTGCCAGCTTCCCCTTTTCAGGGACCGTGGACAGGGACATCTTATGAGCTCTCTGTATGTTTCTCCAACTCCTTTGTGACTGAGTCAAGACCCCGTGTGTTTCTTAGGGGGATTTAACCCAAGTTTATCGTGCGACGAAACTCTTTCTCGGGCCAGGGCTACTAGGGCTTACTACCTTGATATTTAGGGGTAACTAGCCCATTCTGAGGTACCACCTCTATATGTGAATCTTGCTAACATGCCGAGAACGTGACTAACCTGCTTTAAGTTACACTATGCTTCCCACATGACTTTAGAACCTCAACTTAATTTATTATTCCAGTACACAACCTTGCAATCACGAGGTTGTAAGGACGATGTGGTTTTAATGATCGTATATTATAATGGCTTTTACATTTTTCCACCCTATGTGTTTCTCACACGCCATATTTCCTTTCTCAAAATACCCTTTTTCGATTATATACTATGAACACCTTTTTCAGATTATATAATCTGAACCATCCTAAAATTGAAGGTAATAATAGAACTTTTCACTGATTTTTCCAAAACTTGTTTGTATATATGGTTCAGAAACTATAACCCGATCGATTATCTAAATTCTTATTAAGTTTTAAAAATAGCACAATTAGTTCACCTTATGGCATTCTATACTTAGAGCACACCATTAAATTGACACCCATCAAGGTTATAACATAATTGCATGATGTAAACATGCCATAATCCACATTAACTAGAAACAATGTCACCTTGAGTAGTAGATGTATCTTATTATATTTTTTGAGGAAATTCTATCTTATTATTTTACTAATTATTTCAAATCAAATTAGTAAATTAATTTCAAAATTGAATTTATGATTTCTAAATAAATTTAATTCAATTAGTTTGATTTGTTCAAATTCAAGTGTAATAATTCAATTAGTATGACTTAATAAGTATTTATCCTTTGATTACAATAAGTAATCATCCTATCCAATTTCTAATAATTATTATTTATTTTCTATACACATAAAAATTATTATGACTAAAATTTAAAAAAAAAACCCGTGCAGTGCATGGGTATTCTTCCTAGTGTACCAACTTCTTTAATTAAAACCCGTGCAATAAATACTGTTGCACAGAATATTTGCAGTGGTGGGCAGTAGTTAAAGATGCTATTTGTACTCATTTTTCTAGTTGATTTCAACTTTTGTTGGTCTATTTATTAAAGTTTTTTCATGAAATAAGAATCATTAAAATATGATTTTTTTTAAGTAGTTTAGTGATTAAAATTCATCTTTTTTAAAGTGAATAAGTGGAATGTATGGGTTCAAATCCCGCCCCTACATATAACAATACATGTCCCTGCCAACTGACCTATGTTTACGAGGACTAAAATATGATTTTAATTTCCTATTTAAAAGATGTCAACTTAATATTTAGAGTTTTTAACTTTGTAATTTTATCGAACAATTGTACCGCGTTGATTAGTGTTAATGTATTAATAAAATTTCTAACACAACCACTAAAACTTATAACGATGTATTTTAAAATCTTGCACAATTTCATTTTGACCAAATTAAAGGTCAAAATTTGCATTGCATAAAAGAGTTAACTAGTTAAATTATTTTGGAACAAAGAAAATATCTTCCTTCTATACAAATTATTACAACTAAAACATTAAAGAGAGATCGAAGTAACTACTCCCTCCGTTCATTTTTAAGTGCCGTTCTAATGCAAATTTTTTCATTCTTATTTAACTGTCGTTTTGGTATTTTAAGGATATGATTTATCAATTATACCCTTTGTCTTCAAATAATTGATCAATTTCACCTTTCAATACAATATTAATTACTTTTTTCCAATTATAACTCTAATTAATACCACTTTCATCACTCTCAATTTAATATATTTCACTTTGCATTTTTGATAATGGAAAATGCAAAAAACCTTAAAACCATTTTTGTATCTTCTTCACAGAAAAATGTAAAATGAGCAAACTCACTTATTTTTTTATTTTTTTTGTGGTGACCGGGGTTTGAACTTCAGATCTTGCATATATTATTCATTGTCCATTCCAACCGAGTAAAGCTCACGAGAAAAATGACTCACGAGGACAATGATTTAGTATGGCGGGAGTATTATGACTATAATTTTAAAAAAAAAAACCATGCAACGCCCGGGTATTGGTCCTAGTATAATAAGTATACGAAGTTGCATGCAACGCCCGGGTATTCGTCCCATTAAAGATGCTATTATTTCTCATTTTTCTTATTCGTTAGAGATGCTATTTTTTCTCATTTTTCTAATTATTGATTATCAAGTTGCATGCATGCTTCCCTAAAAAAAAATAAAAAAATTGCATGCATGCTACGAAGGCGTTGAAAAAACAGGACAAGTCCGAACAAGTGGCTGTATTTTGCCAGAAACTTATAAAAGTCAGTTACATTACATATTGTGAAACAAAATAAAGAAAACGAATAGACATCATATTAATTTCTTACAATAATTCGTTTGTATTTGTATTTTTTTATGAAAAAGCATTTTACAATTTTATTGAGTATTTACTAAAGTATTTTGCGAAAAAAGAATCATTAAAAATATGATTTTAATTCTCTATCTAAAAAGTGTCAATTCAATGGTTAAAGCTTTTAACTTTATAATTTTATGGAACAATTGTATCGCGACGATTAGTGTTAATGTATTAATAAAATTTCTTCTTTCATATATATATATATATATACTAATTTACGCCTATTTAAAAACACTAAAGTGTAAATTAGCAAGCTACACCCACTTATATTTTACTAAAACACCATTTTGTTTCTATTTTAATTAAATTTAAATAAAAGGGCAGTTTTGTAACTATCTTAAGGAAGATCCTTACAAAAAGAAACAAAAAAGACAATGACGTTTTTAGATGGATTAGTTTGTTAATTTACACCTTAGTGTGTTTATTGATACATATTTATTCATTTGTCCACGACATCTGTCCACCCCATAATTATAAATCATCTATAAATTGAAACCAAGATTCATTTCTCTAAACAAATTGAAACACGTTCGTTTCCATGGATGATGAGGTGAAGGTCATTCATCAATGTCAAGTGAGTCCTCCACAAGGTTCTCTTCCATCTTCAATCACAATTCCATTGAGTCACCTTGACCTCCATTGGTTTCGTTGCCCCCATATGAAAAGAATTTACTATTACAACTTTCCTCATTCCACACAACACTTCCTTCAAACTACACTCCCAATTCTCAAAAACTCTCTTTCCCTCACTCTCCAACATTTCTTCCCTTTCTCCTCTAAGACCATTTTTCCTCCTAAACCACAAACCCCTTACATTCTCTACTCTCAAGGTGACTCCATCTCATTTACAATATGTGAATCCAAATCAAACTTCAACCACCTCATATCCAATTCACCAAAAGATCTTGCCATTTCATACCCTTTTGCTCCCTTAATTCCATCACCAAGTATTTTACAAGATGGCACATTGTCGTTCCCAACATTGGCCATTCAAATCACTCTTTTTCCAAACTCAGGACTCTCAATTTGTCTCTATTTCCGACATGAAATTGCTGATGGTAAATCATTTCATCATTTCATTAAATTTTGGTCCTTACTTTCAAGTGGAAACTTAGAAAATTCATCTCTTTCGTTACCGTTACACAATAGAGACATTATTCAAGACCCAAAAAATCTTAAACAAAGTTTCTTAGAACAACTTTGGAATTCTCCACCAAAAAAAATAGAATCTACTAGTAGCAACAACAACATGGTTCGTCATAGATTTATATTGAAACATCACCAAGTGGAAAAATTGAAGAAATGGATCGTTACAAAAAGTAAAACTATTGGTCTTGAAACACTTCATTTGTCAACCTTTGTTGTTACATGTTCTTTGTTTTGGGTATGTAAGGTAAAAACACAATCACAACATGACACAAACAAAAGTATAGTTGATTGTGTTTTTGACAATGATTTTGAGGAGAATTATGGTTTTGGATTTTTAATGGATTTGCGTCACCATTTTGAGATTTCAACAAATTATTTTGGAAATTGTTTAGGCTCTTGTGTTGTGGCACTTCCAAAGAGGAAGTTATTGGGAGAGAATGGTATATGTGAAGCAGTTAATTCTATTGGAATAGAAATTAAGGGTTTGATTGATCCACTAAAAAGGGTTGAAGATCTTATGTTTTTCCAACGTATTAAAGACTTGGGGATTAAGTTTCATAATATAACTTCTGTTGCAGCATCACCAAAGTTTAATGTGTATGAAACTAATTTTGGATGGGGGAAGCCTGTTTTGAGTGAAATTCTTCATGTGGAGAACTCAAGTACATGTTGTCTATCTAGTTCTAAAGATGAAGATCGTGGCATTGAAGTTGGGATGGTGTTAGAGGCAGCTCAGGTGAAGAAATTTAGTGATGTCCTGGAAGCTCAACTTAGAGATATTGTGGGACTTGAATGAAATTATTTTAAGGGGTGAATAATCGTGTTAATTTGATTTCTGAATGTGTGAGGCAATGCAATTGTAGTTTCTGAATATACAAGGATTACAATCGCATTGCATGTGTTTTTTATTAGTCATTTTATATTTTAAATGTGTTTTAGTTGGTTATTACGGTCCTTCTAAAGATGTGTTTTTCATAAAGATGTGGGTGTGGACCATTGCAATAACTGTAATATATAAATTAAATACACAAATCATCATATTGTATGCAAACAATTTATATTGTTACTATTGAGAGAAAATCTAAAAATCCCTCATTTAATGTTTTAATGATAACAAAATATTTAAATTATGTCTTATGAATTTTGACATTATTGTTTATTTAACATGTGATCTTAAGTGGATTTTACAAGACAGGTTACAAAGCAAACAAATTTATAAGAATATTCTCAAAACAAGGTTTATCCTTACTCTTGGAACGAATTCGCAAAAATCAAACCTATCAAAGGACAAAATGGAAATATTAAAAGATTTGGGTACAAAAATACGGTATTAATGGAACACATAAATCATCGTGGATCATTGAGGAATTAAATTGCAGAAAGTTTCATAAGATAGTTTCTAAAAAGAGAATGTATTTAATACAATATACTCTACAAAGAAAAAAATATTATATTTGTTGTCAAAGAACTTATTCTAAACAAAGTTTGGACTTATAAGATTGTTATCCAAGTTTTCTCAAATATTGTAAAATGTGAGTAAAAAAGAAACTGTACATACACTTTATAAAACCATGTTTTGCAATTCCATTTTGTGATGCTAGAGAGTATAAAGAGAAAATCTCAAGGAAGATACTACGTTTTGAAATGCCATGGAGTCATCTCTTGCATCAAGTTTAAAATAGTTATAACTTGTCACCACAAGCATATGTTTGATTTTGGTCCAATCAGTTTTGTTTATTATAGCAGCTATAGCGGCACTATAGCGCTATCGCATTGTGGAATTTGAACAAACTGCTATTGTTCCGCGATATGCTATTCAGTATAAAATATTGTAAAAAAAGTGGTTATAGTGGCACTATAGCACTGTTGCATAGCTAAAATTCAACAAACGGCTATTTTCTGCAATTAGCAATTGACAACACCGGGGCCAATTACATGAAGTTCATGAATCTACTGCTTTATCAAGTAAGAAAGAACAACCACAAATAAGAAACTAACAATATTGTCAGGGAGGACACAAATTTGAGATTCATATTCCAAAAAATGCAGAAAATACCACTAAAATAATTTTCAGGGTCCACAGGATTACCTATAAGACTTTGTGCTGCATCTTTGAGATGCCTAAATGACACATATTTTCAAAAAACAGAAGTCCAACCACATGTAGATTCCATAGAAATGCCTGATAAATTGTTTTCATTTTGTTTAATTTTCTGAAGGACTTGGGAACAAATGAAGCGTAGATTAGATTCTAAATGATTAGAACTAACTGAATGAGATTTTTCTAAAGAATAGGGAGGACACAAATAAAATCCTAAGTGACCGAGTACCAACAAGAATAACTGCATTACAATGATCTATGCTACTATGAAGTGTCAGGCAAGCTATTTTCTTGTAACAGACTCAAGCTGATAAATAGAGTAGACTCACTAACACCTGTTGAAAGAAATGGATAAATGCTATTCTGATTTAATCCTCAGCATGAGCTGGTTTAAATAGTGAGATTACAACTTAATTATCTCCTTAAATCAAGGACAATAATAACAATAGAAAATACTAGAAATATTCTGATAAATATTCCAACAACACCAATAAAAAAACAATTATTCATGTGACAAAATGGGCCAAATATAATACTCACAAGTAACTTTGATGGTAGGAACAGGGCAACATCTTTTGAAAGATCCTTCCCAACACAGGACATGCCAAAATCACGTATACTTTCACCAAACAGAGGACTTGTACCTCTTTTTTCTGAATCCTGCAAAAAACTAGAAGACGTATTAGTAAATAATAGCAATATATTAAACTAAAGCATAGGAAAACTCAAGAAAAACAGCATGTAAAAATTGATGAACTAAGGGAGGGAGAAAATTGTCATGACAGTTGCAGTGTAAGGAAGGATTCCGACAAGCATTGATTCACAGAATACAACATCTAATCTCACTAGCTTAGCGACACACCAAGACTGTGAGATTGAAATTAAACTGTTTTATCAATCACTACATGACAATGGAACATGGAAAGAAAGATAAGCATTGGACCATGCACATAGTAACAGGAATCATATTGAAATCAATGAAAGACAAAATTTATACCTGAGATGTCACTTCTTCCATCTTCGTGCAAGCCGCGAATCACACTTGAAGTCATTGGTAGATCTGCAAACAAAATAAAATAATTCAAAAACAAAGATTAAGCCATCAAATATTGTTGATAAAATGGTAAACAGCAAAACATCCTTAGGCCTCACAATCCCAGCTAAGAAATGAATAAATAAATAATCAAAATGAGTTGGTGACTGAAAAAACACAATGGCTTCTATGTTGGAATGCAAACACACACACAGACACAAAATATAAAGATTTATAATATGAGGACCATGACCAACAAAGGTTGGATGCAGCGGTGAGTTGCAAAACCTAGGAGAGATCATTACAGGAGGACAAACACATGTGATCTGTTATAAACTATTCCTATGATGCAATTCAGACATTTCTGTCATATATGAGAATGAAGGGTAGAAGATCACCTTAAGGAACCGTGGAAATGCATAAAAGATATTCATTAGACTAATATAATGGAGAAGAATTTAACTAATGTTACAAAAGCTTAATAGGTATTTCAGTGACTCACCCAGATAGGAAACTCATGTGATCAACTCATCATCGATAATTATGAAGGGAATGTGAGCAATTTTACGCCACTCTTTCCCTCGCTTCCTTCCCAAACTTGCTTTGAGCAATGGGCAGCGAGTCATATTTAGTACCGAAAGAGAGGAAGGTAGTCCGTTTTTTGGCAATGACTTGAGTTTGGGAGCGTTAACAATCTCAAGGTTTTGGAGAGAAGTGAGATTTTGAATCCACTTTCCATCAATGCTTGCATCATTAGGACCACGGATGCATAGTGTAACAAGCGATGCAGGTAGCAGTGGCACCATCAGCATGTTCACCGTTTCATTGCCATTAATTCGCAACACTGAAAGACAAGAGAGATGTTCCCAAGTTGGCTCGTTGTTCCACATAATTCCTCCAACAGAGCCAACAGTCAGTTCCTGTAAACTGATAGGCAAATCATCTATGACAAAAGATTGAAGATTTGGCAGATCATCAATTTCCATTTCCTGAAGGTCAGTTAGAGTGTTCATTGCTTCTGGCAGTGAAGAAAGCTTCTGACATTTCCACACTGCAAAATAAATGAGGTTTGGAGTGTGCAATCCGCCTTGGGGAAATGACTCCAATTCATTACAATCCCATATTTTGATGCTTCTAAGAAATGAGAGATTATTTTGAGACCCGTCTTCTGAAATTAATATCGATTTCAGATTTCTACAACCCTCAATAAACAGACTCTTGAGGACAGGGAGAGCGCCCAAGGAAAATGATATCATTGAATTACAGCTATAAGCTATCTTCAATTCTTCAAGCGATGTGTAATGGTGCAAGTATTCATGAGAAAGGAACTCTAGATTCTCACAATTACTGATTATGAGAGATTTCAAGGTTTTTGGTAGAACAACAGTTGGGAAAGACATCGGAGATGGAAAGAGGTCTATGGTCAACTTCCGAAGAGAATTTAGAAGGAACACCGGTTGTCTGAACACATGATCTGATGATGGCATTGATTGCACCAATTGAGGACATTCTCTTAACTCAAGTTTAGTTATGGAAGGAAATTTTTCAAGTATGTTACCTACTCTCAGATTTAGGCACCTACTTAGTGACAGAGTTTTAAGACAAGGAAACTCTTCAGATGTACCTCCAATCAAGTTCCATTCCTCCCACTCTTGCATATCCTCAAAGTGTAGAATCTCCAAGGAGGGAAATGGTTGAAATGAAAGAGAACCATCACTTCCATAGAACTCAGTACCAATTGTCTGTATTGATCGCATCCCGTCAATAATAAGTTCTTTCAAATTGCCCAATTGTCCAAGTGGTGGAAGCCATAAACAATCATCGCAATTAGAGATTTTTAAATACACCATGTTGCTAAATAAAGATTCACCCAACCAATTTGGAAAGCTGATTCCACCATAGCCTTTGATGGTGAGACTTTTCAAATTTGTTGAGGGTCGCAAATGTTCAAGTACAATACTTTGAATTTGTGAATCTGAAAAAATACTACCACAATTCCATTCTAAAGCCAACTTGTCTATTCGTTCTTTCATCTTCATGTTGGCTAGAACTACTTCAAAGGGGTTATTGACATTTTGCAATTGTGAGATGGAAAGCTTCCCATGTAGGTGGGGAAATTTTCCTAGCTCTGCAACATTCGATCCACCATTATGTTTGCTGACAGAAAAATCAGACAAAGTTTGGAGATTTACTAGTTTAGCTAGTTGTACGGGCATCTCTCTCAATGCAGTGTCACTAACATCAAGGTGTTGTAGATCAATTAATTTCCCAATGTCCTCCGGCAATTCAGAGAGCCTTTTACAGCCTGACAATAACAAGAACTTCAAATTGTAAAGCTTGCATGTTTCAGAAGGCAACCTTTCAATCTTAGTGCAAGAAAGATTTAAGTACTGCAAGTATAACAAATTTCCAATAGAGTTGGGAACCTCAGTAATACTCCTATAGTTTGATAAAGACAACACGCGCAACTCTTTCATTCTTGGTAACAAGTCATGTATTACCTTATTCGATAACAAACAAAAAGGCAGTTGTTGTTGTTGTTGTTGTAATGGTAATGCTAGAAAGGTACGTAGACCTTTTGATTCAGACAATAGATCAAATTTATTAAATGAGTCATATAGACCTCTATTGTATAAGAAAATAGGTACCCTTTCATGTGGACTATGTTTCTCAAACCTCATAATATATGGAGATAAAACCATTGTAGCTAAATCATGGACGAAGCTATGCATTTCAAAGCTTGCTTCCTCGTCACCAATAGATCGTCGATGTATCAACGACCTTGACACTAGTTCATCAAAGTATTCTTCTCCGACTATTTCCTGATCTGCAGACAATTCTTCTACCAAACCTTCTGCAATCCAACACTGAACTACCACATTTTTTTCTAAGATGGACTTCTTTGGAAACATTGAACAGTATGCAAAGCAACGTTTTAAAGGAGCCGATAGATAACGGTAGCTAAATTGTAGAGCATGTTGCGCATCATAATCTATCAATTCCCAAATGTCACTTCCTAGCACATTATTCCAGTTATCCGTGGACAATTGGATGCAAAGAAAAGTCGCGACTGTTATTGAAGCTAATGGTAACCCATCACATTTTTTTGCAATTTCTCGACCAATTACTTCTAGATCAGACCATTGCTGGTTGTTAGATGCTCCAAATGCAAGTTTGCTAACTATAGACCAGGAATCTTCACTTTCCAGAGGTCTTAAATAGTGGATAGAAAGAAAGTTATGTATTGACAGTGCAACTCTATCATCCCGTGTTGTGATGATGATCCTACTTCCCGTTTCCCCATTACCAAAGATGTTCATCAGAAGTATCAAATCAACAAGTTTTGCATCCCACACATCATCCAGTACTATCAAAAAACTGGCAGTACTTAAAATTTGTTGCAATTTGACTAATAGAAGATGGCGGTACATAGTAGTCATGTCACTAGCGTCATTCCTTTTTTTTGTATTGAGAGATTTCCGAGGTTGAGGTTTTAGATTATCTCTACTGATAGCTTGTGAAGTAATAGATTCAAGAATGGTTTCCAAAACCCTTATAACAAAAAAATCATTTGAGACAAGTGCCCAACCTCTCACACCAAATTTGTCCTTAACTTCAGGATCATTGTAAAGCACTTTGGCAAGGGCTGTTTTACCAATCCCTCCCATACCGACAATTGAAATAATTCTTGTTTTACTATCATCAGTGGACAATAAAAGATGTTTAAGTTTGTTTATATCATTGTCTCTTCCAAAAATACAAGATTCATCATCAACCACAACAGAACTCGTAGTACTTGTGGAAATACCTAATTCACATAATTGTTTTCGTGAACTAATCTGTTGCAGTGTTTGAATTAATTTTAGCATTTCAGAATGAATGATCTCATGAGAGCGTTTGGAACGAGAAGAAAAAAAGTTTGGTACCTTAGCAGAAGTAGGAGCAAGGGTTTCAAACTCGCACCTTAACAACTGGTCAAATTCAAAGACAGCATATCCGAGCCTATCCAGCCAATTCCCAACAGTAAGATTGGATACAGGACTATTAAGTATAGCTTGAAGTTTCAGGACTGTTGTTCTAAGCTTTTTCAAGAGTGAAATGTCTTGCTTGGTACTTTGAAATATCTCTATGAACTCATTAGAAACAATCTTCGCCAACATCATCTTCACAGAATCTAGATTAAAGTTACCCATTATCAGTTGCTTAGTTTGTAACACGAACAAGAAACAGAGAAATCACAATAATAATAATAATAATAATAATAATAAGATGAAAGTCTTCATTTCCGTGGTCAATTTGAAAACTAAAAAGACAAACGCGTCGTAGTGGAATGAATGAATGGTGGGGTACGTACAAGTAGTACAAATAACGAAATTACAGGAGTATAGAGAAGAATAGGGAGAATGCCGCCGCTGGATGAACGTAGGTGGCAGCGCCGGTGAGATGGATGGCAGCGATGATGAGATGAGAGGGAAGCGCGTGGGTTTATTTTTTAGTGACGTGGGTTTTCTTTTTAATTAAACAAATGTTTTATTTTTATCAAATAAGTTTTTGGTTTCTATAAATATGTCAATTTTTCGTTTTAATCCCTTTAAAAATTTTCTTTGAATTTTAGTCTCCAAAAGTTTTTCAACATCAATTTTGGTCCCTCGTTTCAAGGAAATCCATATGTAAAATTCATATTTTTGAATAAAATTTTACAAAAAATTTATAATATTATAAGAATCTCACATAAAAAAATTAAATTGTTTTAACAAAACATAAATTGAAAATGAACTTTTTTATTCTTGGCGGTTAAAAAGACATATTTAATTTATGTTTTGTTAAAAAAATCTAATTTTTTTATAATATTCTACACATTTTTGCACATTTTCATTATAAAATACAAAAATTTACTTAAAAATAAAGATCAAAAGTAGTGATTGAAAATTTTATAGAGACTAAAAGTCGAAGCAAAATTTTAAAAGGACTAAAGCAAAAAGTTGGTATATTTACAAGGACCAAAAACATATTTAACCCGTTTTTTTACTTTTGTTGCAAGTAATATTGTCAAATGTGGTATTTGGGTTTGGATTGGATTTAGCCCAGGTAAATGGGCCTTAGGTCTTTCAACCGGTCCAGAACAGTAGCCCCAAGTCGTTGCTCTTGGTGAAGAGTGATGACTTAAGACGGGGCGAGGCTATTGCTCGTGGATGTACAGTGAAGATTGCTCGTCTATTCAGCAAATGAATAATGTGAGAGATAAGCTCGTCTTTATGTTGAAGCTTCCTTGATATTCCATGATGAAGAACGTTTGTTCTTGTGGGAACGCCTAGCAGGTTCTACAGTAAAGAATGGGTCGAGCTGGTGGGAGGTATGAAAATACCTTAGGACCTCAAAACTTGTTATCTTTGGCGCTTATGTCGACATTAGGGTTTGGTGAGCGTGTGAGAGAACACACTCGCTAACCCCTTAACGTATTTCATAGCCAGATAAGTTCGTCAATTGAGTAGCTTATGTTCGGCATGCAGATTTCGTTTGGTCTTGATCAGATGAAAAGATTCTCTCGTCCAGGAGCTGGTCCATTAATGTTAGGTACTCTTTTTGAATATATGACTATATATATAATTTAATGAGCTGGTTTTAATGCATTGGTTGTATTGAGCGTGATTGATGGCTTGCACCAAGGTGGCATCTCAGCTATAAATTAATTTACCCTTTGATAGCTTTTACTACATGCATGTTCTATAATGCTCATCTTTTGTTTGTTATTTTTCTATCGATAAATATTGTTAACTAACTTTCACATCAGCATATAAGATAACACTAAATAATTTTTCAAACGTAGATATATACATTGTCGCTCATGGTTGTGCCAATCTGGCTGTTACAAGAGGCAAAACACAGATGCAGGGCCTGCTGCTAGTCCAGTAACTATTTTTTCGATTGAAAGTGGATGAGGTACTCTTTTGTCCCGGCTTAATTGCATATTTGATCCCTTATGTTTATTTTAGGTTTCGTCTTAGTCCTTATATTTTAAAAGTTTCAAGTTGGTCCCTTACGTTTTAAAGTTGGTCCAAAACGTTACTCACATTGGAATAAATTAGTCCCTTCCGCGACATGATATTGAGTTTAAACAAACTGAATATTGGCTCGATTAAAGGGACTTTGGGGAACAGATTATAAATCATCTCAATTGCCTATCCAATGATGCGTGTTGTGAATTTTTAGTGGTGATATAGTTAAGGCGCGAAAGAAAAGGGATGTGCACACCGACCTGCATTCTATTTTGATGAAGATATAAAATGGTTGGACGGGAAGTGGCGTCAACGTCCCACCTCTCTCCAATTCCTTGTCATAGAATGAGCTACCAAGCTCAATTCATTACCAGAAGAGGGAATTGCATATCAGAAACTGCCAATTGCTAGATTGCTCACATTTCCTCCATAGTAATCAACAACAAAATGATCGCATGAGTGTTGTGTCCAGGTGCGTCACTGAAATATTCTTTCTTCTTTATTATTCTATCATCAATAAATAATAATTTCGATATTCACATCAGCATACAATACAAACATCAAATTGAATTCCTTTATTTTTTACAATAACATTTAAGTAATTGTGTTCTGGGACTACATGCTTACTACTTCATCTATCAGATTTGGTGGCTTAGTCTTTGTGTTTGTGTGGAACATTTTTGTTATTTTTATTATTACGCTGTTTGCAGATCAACCAGGGGCCTCAAGCGTGATTGTGTGACTGGAACCAAGACGGAAGCAGCAACATCTCAGGTATAAACTTCCTCTTTGATAATTTTTTTAACATTAGTCCTTTAAATACATGCATGGTCCAATGCTCATCCTTCTTTCCAAATTGAAGACAATAGTCTCTAGGAAAGTAATATATGTGTTCATTACATAACTGATAAATTTGTTTAACTTCAACCTCACAGAGTCGGTGTACTGTTGAGCTAGTGGATAAGGATACCGTCTACTTTGAAAATCTATGCGTGTTTCGGTTCTTTGTGCATTGTGATTTTTGTTTGAGCCCTGAGGTTCTCATACTGTCAGACACAACAACTATTGTGAGTTTTCCCTCCCGAGACCAAGTTATTTAATTTTTACAAGATCTTGTTTCACTGTACTTTGCTATTCGACTATTATTTACTCCTACCTCTCTTCTGGTTTTATTACTAGATTCAGAAAAGGAGATAATTGCTGGAGAAACTCATACGAGCAGCAGTTATCTGTTGGAGTTGATTTCGCAGCAACTACTTTGCCACGGAGCGCTGGATGCAGTAGAGGATCCATACTCATAAAAATGAAAGAGGAGAAGAGTTTTTTGTTATAAGCTTCATTTTGTTGTAATTTCTAAATTTATTCTTATTCGTTCAAACTAAGCAACTTAGGATGGCTTTTGTGATAGAAGCACTTTTTCCAGCTTATGTCGATGTGTTTGAAAAATTATTTCTGGAACTTTCTTTGAATCATGTGATGAAGAAATCATGTATTAAATACACTATTATTTGACGATAAGGTGTCTTTGAAGGAAGAATGTTCTTCCTGATTCATAATAGTATTTAGTGAATTCTTGTTGCATGAAGTAGTTGTTTTATGCTGTTTGTAAATAAGTTTTTCTGTTTTAAATCAGTTCCATGTTTCTATTACTCTTCTAAGATAGCTTATTCTTATTCAACATATGACAATGGCCATTTTTAGATTGGGTTATTTGAGGTTATCTACTGGCATACACACTTATAAAATTGTTTAGCACAATTAATAAAAATAACTTATGACATGTTGTGAGCCTATTTTCGTAAGTAATCTAAGATAACTTATGAAAACAACTTATAGCATGTACAAAAACAATTTAACGTTATATAATTTTTGTTATAGAACTTGCTTATACAAAAGCATTTGTCATGATAAGCACTTATGTTATAAGCTGCAAATTAAGTTGTTAATCTAAATAGGGCCATTGTTTATATCTCGTGAGGGATATTGTTCAAATAATTGTGATTTGGTTTCTTCCGGCAGAATACAAAAACAAAAACAAAACGAAAAACGGAGGAAAACACTAAACATAAGTAGTAGCAAAACTAAATCATTAAAAGCATTAAACCTATAACTAAATAACCAAACTCATATTATCTTTACAGCTCAAACTTCAATGTATTTTTGAAATCAATGAAAAAACGGTTCTGCATTGTCTGTCACAGAACTGGATAGATTGCTTGAATGGCTCAAACTCATATACTCAACTGAACTCTTGCTTGAATGGCTCTGCTCTTTCATGGTTTTGATGCTCCTTTTTTGAATGTTTGAAATAGAGAATGAATGTGGCATGGCTAATGTCTGGACAAATTTACCTCCAGATAAGAAAATACATACCTAACATAAAATAAAATAAAATTCGTCATCGATGATATTTTAGACTACAATGAATTTTTACATAATCCAGATTAGAGGCAAAAAAACATACTACATTCTAAATCACTATGACTTTTATTCAGCTTTTTCTGAAGGTGCGCAAATAGGAACCTGATTAAAACCTAACTAAATATGGACAAGAAAAACTACAGCACGTCAACCGTATCATGGTCATAGTTAAGAGTTAAGACCACTGATACCTAACAGGAATAAGTAATTTTGCATATGATAAACAAGTAGAAACCTCTGTGCCCTCATAATTATATTAACAAAGATAAAGATGATTTTTTTGTACATGCATCACAATACATCTTAACACATAGGGAGAAAAACTACATAAAAGGGAATAATATTAGTTAATCAAATCGAGTGTAACTTGTGAAAGTTAATAACCAGCATCATTGGTGAAGGGTACAATAAAAACTCACATAAAATTGAGATACACATACAGAGATTGAGAAGTGGAACATGCCGCCAGTGTTGAAGAGCAATCCAATTCAGCAGAAATCAAGATACGGACAATTGATTTGAGCTAGTTAAAGTAGAAAAAGAAGAATAAAATACTGTATTTCGATGTTAATAATGAAATTAACATATTAACTGATGATGACATGATAAGAAATAAAAAAAAAAAAAGTATTTCAGTGACTTACCATGATAAGAAACTCATGTGATCAATTCATCATCGATAGTTATGGCAGGAATGTGAGCAATCTTGCTCCACTCTTTCCCTCGCTTCCTCCGCAAAATTTCTTTGAGCAATGGGCAGAAAGTCATATTTAGTACCAAAAGAGAGGATGGCAATCCTTTTTTTGGCAATGACTTGAGTTTTGGAGCGTTGACAATCTCAAGGTTTTGGAGAGATGTGAGATGTTGACGCCACTTCCCATCAAGGCTTGTATTATTAAGACCACGGATGCATAGTGTAACAAGCGATGCAGGTAGCAGTGGCACCATCAGCGTGTTCACCGTTTCATTGCCATTAATTCGCAACACTGAAAGACAAGTGAGATGTTGCCAAGTTGGCTCGGTGTTCCACATGATCCCTCCAACAGAGCCAACAGTCAGCTCCCGCAAACTAATAGGCAAATCATCTATGACAAAATATTGAAGATTTGGCAGATCATCGATTTCCATTTCTTGAAGGTCAGTTAGAGTGTTCATTGCTTCTGGCAGTGAAGAAAGCTTCTGACATTTCCAAACTGCAAAATAAATGAGGTTTGGAGTGTGCAATCCACCTTGGGGAAATGACTCCAATTCATTACAATCCCATATTTTGATGCTTCTAAGAAATGAGAGACTCTTTTGAGACCCGTCTTCTGAAATTAATATCGATTTCAGATTTCTACAACCCTCAATAAACAGACTCTTCAGGACAGGGAGAGCGCCCAAGGTAAATGATATCATTGAATTACAGCTATAAGATATTTTCAATTCTTCAAGCGATGTGTAATGGTGCAAGTATTCCTGAGGAAGGAACTCTAGACTCTCACAATTACTGATTATCAGAGATTTCAAGGTTTTTGGTAAACAGACTGTTGGCAAAGACATCGGAGATGCAAAGGCGTCTATGGTCAACTCTCGAAGAGAATTTATAGGGGACAACGGTTGCTTGAATACATGATTTGATGATGGCAATGATTGCACCAATTGAGGACATTCTCTTAACTCGAGTTCAGTTAAGGAAGGAAATTTGTCAGGTATGTTACCTACTCTAAGCTTTGGGCACTTACTTAGTGACAAAAATTTCAGACTAGGAAACTCTTTAGGCGTACCTCCACTCAGGTTCCACTCCTCCCACTCCTGCATATTCTCAAAGTGCAGAGTCTCCAATGAGGGAAATGGTTGAAATGAAGGAAAACCGTCGCTTCCATAGAACTCAGCATCAATTGTCTGTATTGATTGCATCCCTTCAATAATGAGTTCTTTCAGATTACCCAATTGTCCAAGAGGTGGAAGCCATAAACAATCACCACAATTCGAGATCCTCAAATACACCATGTTGGTAAATAAAAAACAACCCAACCAATTTGGAAAAATGATTCCACCATAGCCTTTGATGGTGAGACGCTTCAAATTTGTTGAGGGTTGCAAATTTTCAAGTACAACACTTTGAATTTGAATTTGTGAATCTGAAAAAATACTACCACAATCCCATTGCAGAGACAACTCGTCTATTCCTTCTTTAATCTTTATATTGGCGTGAACTGCTTCAAAGGGGTCATCGACGTTTTGCAGTTGTGAGATGGAAAGCTTTCCGTGTAGGTGCGGAAATTTTCCCAGCTCTGCAACCTTCAATCCACCATTATGTTTGCTGACAACAAAGTCAGACAAATATTGGAGGTTTTCTAGTTTGGCTATATGTATTGGCATCTCTCTCAATGCAGTGTCACTAACGTCAAGGTGACATAGGTTAACCAAATTCCCCATGTCCTCCGGCAACTTAGTGAGCCTTTTACAGCCTGACAATAACAAGAATTTCAGATTGTAAAGTTTGCATGTTTCAGAAGGCAACATTTCAATCTTAGTGTGAGAAAGATTCAAGTACCGCAGGTATAACAAATTTCCAATAGAGTTGGGAACCTCAGTGATACTCTTGTAGTTTGACAAAGACAACATGCATAACCGTTTAAATCCTGGCACCAACTCATGTACTACCCTGTTCGATAACAAACTAAAAGGTTGTGGTTTCTGTATTGGTAATGCTAGAAAGGTATGTAGACCATATAATCCATACAATTTATCAAATTGATTAAATGAGTTATACATCCCTCTATTGTATGAGAATCTATGGTAGTCAAACCTGATAGGATATTGCGATGAAGAATTCGTAGCTAAATCATGGACGAGGTTATGCATTTGAAAGCTATCTTCGTCATCACCAATAGATCTTCGTTGTATCAACGACCTTGACACTAGCTCATCAAAGTAGTCGTCTCCAACTTTTTCCATACTTTTCTGACCTGTGGGTGATTCTACCAAGTCTTCAGCAATCCACAACTGAACTACCATTTTCTTTTCTAAGATGGACTTCTTCGGAAAAGTTGAACAATATGCAAAGCAGAGTTTTAAAGGAGCCGAAAGATAAAGGTAGCTCAATTGTAGAGCAGCTTGCAACTTATCATCTCTCAATTCCCAAATATTACTTTCTAGCACATAATTCCAATAATTTGGGGAAATATTGGTGTGAAGAAAGGTCCCAAGTGCTATTGCAATTAATGGTAATCCACCATGTTTTTTTGCAATCTTGCTGCCAATTTCTTCTAGATTGGAATCTTGTTGGTAGTTAACTAGTCCAAATGCATAATTTGCAATTAAAGACCAGCAATCTTCACATTCAAGAGGTCTTAAATAGTGGACATAAAGAGAGTATTGCATGGATATTGCAACTCTTTCATCCCGTGTTGTAACGATGATCCTACTTCCCATTTCCGCAGCATTAAAGATATCCATCAAATATATCCAAATGTCAGATTGTGCAGCCGACAAGTTATCCAATACGAGCAAAATATTTGGGTAAAAGGTTGGTGAAGCAATAGATTCCAGAATGGGTTCAGAAATCCTGGAAATATTAAAATCTTTTGAGCTGATATCTGCCCACAGTTTTAACTCAAATTTGTCATGTACTTCACGGTCATTGTAAAGGAGTTTAGCAAGGGTTGTTTTACCAACCCCTCCCATACCGACAATTGAAATAACTCTTGTTTTACAATAATCACCATCACTAGACAATAAAAAATGTTTAAGTTTCCTTTTATCATTGTATCTTCCAAAAATACAAGATTCATCATCAATCAAAACAGAACTTTTTAAAGCTTCATACCAAACAAGGCTGCTGGACTCGAACAGAACTTGTTCGAGCTCGATACCAAACATGGGAATCAAGTCTTGTAATCTTTGAGTTTCTACTTGGAACGAACTTTCAACATTTAAGACAATATATCTCAGCCTATCAACCCAATTCTCTAGAAAAGTCAGATATGTGGTGATCCGTTTCTCCTGAGCATTCTGAAGTACAGTTTGAAGTTTCACCAAAATTGACTTCAGTTTTTTCATGAGTGAAACATCAAGCTTGGTGGTCCGGAAGTATTGCACGAAGTCACTAAAAACAATGTTGTCTAACAACACCTTCACAGAAGTTGAGAGTGAGAGGAGTGTTTCAGTGTCCATTAGTTTGTAAGAAGAACAAGAATAGTAGCTTTAGAGAAATCACAACAAAATGCAAGTGTATGTATAAGAAATCACTTGCAAGTCTTCCATTAACGCATGTGTATAAGAAATCACAACATCATTGTTTACTCCGCATACCATCCAACATGTATTCACATGCCGATGATCCCAATGCCAGCAATGATTTTTATAACACATGCACCCATGTACTTCAAATACTTGGGTGTCTTTTCCTATGTTTCTTTATGGAATGTCAGTATCGAATTTTATGTGTTTTTTATTTCTAGGTTCGCCTTTAAAAATTGTGGATAATTTACCCAACATCAATAAAAATTGGACACCAAGTTTAAAAATATATATTCTTTTGCATGTATTATATATTTTGTTTTATTTGTAAATATATTCCTTGGAAAACACAAAAAATTCCTTGAAAACATTGATTTCCAAGGAAACGGTTATGGACACCAACTAAATATTTCACTTTTGTATTTCCCCATATCTCTTATAGACACCAGATGAAAATAGTTCCAAAATGTTTGGCATAATTCCCATTAAATAGTATATTATTTTATTGGCGTATTTTTTTGTTTGTTCTGGTCTGAAAAACTTTTGTATTATTTTGCCATATGCTCATGCTAATTGAATAAGTATTTTAAAATGAAAGAAAAGCTGTGCACACAGTTATTAAGTATTTTACCATTAAGATTTAAGTTGTTATTTTCACATGAGCAGTGACCTATAAAAGAAAATTGGTTTCCTATACATGTAGTGCTGGATATAGTTGTTTTATGCTTTGTGAATAAAGTTTCAACAGACTGATTTTTCTGTTTGAAGTCATTTAGTTTCTACCCAGTTTTGAAGTTTGAACCCTTTGCTTGACCTGTAAAGGTAAGATGACTTTAATTAGTAACAATATATCACAATAAACCAAAGTATGACCAGGAAAATAAATATTAACAAACACCGTATTGACATGAAGCCAAATAATTCGTACTAGCATCCATCCATAAAATTATTGGAGAAATGAGAATGAATATATCCAAAAAAACTGAAAACTGTATAATGAAACTGAATGGTACACATAACCTCTCTGCATTGGCTAGTTCTATACAGTTTTCTCATAACAATGGAACTGTATCAATAAACTCACATATGCTGGCCATTTCTTCATCCACATAGCAATGATTTTATTGTCATGTATATTGTTATTAATTAAACTCATATTATCTTTACAGGTCAAGCAAAGGATTCAAACTTCAATGTATTTTGTAAATCAATGAAATAATGGTTCTGCATTGTCTGTAACAGAACTGGAAAGATTGCTACTGTACTCAACTAAACTCTTGCTTGCAAGGCTCTCTGCTCTTTCATGTTCTGGACGCTCCTTTGAGGAATGTCTAAATAAAGAATGAATGAATGTACCATGGCAACTGTCAAGGATCTCTCTACGAAGGCCTGGATATTCCCCGAACATCATGAAGATTTGTGGAGAAAACGATTGGACGAATCTACTTCCAGTTGAGCAAATACAAACCTACCATAAAAATAAATACAAATACCACGTCAAGATTGATGGTGTTCATTTTTTAATAGAACAACGCAATAACCAGAAGCTAATAAAATTAGGCGTGGACGATATTTTAGGAACTAGTGATGGAATTGGTCAGTGTTTGCTGAGACTACAATGAATCAACTGTCCAGGATTTGAGGCAAAGAAATCCAGTTACATTCAAGCCTATCTAAAATACCAACAAGAAAAACTACAACATTTCAAGTCTGGTCAACTACATCGATCGTAAAAGGAATAAGTAATTTTGCATATGAGATGCCACAATCACATATACTTTACAAATACTTTCACATTACAGGAATAAGTGTTATATGAGATGCCACAATCACATATACTTTCAAAAAAAAAAGAGGACTTGTATCTCGTTTTCTGAAACCTGCAATAAACAAGAAGATAGACTAGTAAATAATAGCAATATATAAAACTAAAGCATAGGAAAACTCATGAACAATCTATTTTTTATTTTTGAAAAAAAAAAAGTACTTATGAACAACTGCATGTAAAAATTAATGAACCAAGGGAGGGGGAAAAATGCCATAATCATATTAGTGTAGGAAAGGAAGAATTAAGTACCTCTAGGCTTCAAAACAAGTCCCTTGCAGAAAGGACTCAGACAAGTATTCATTCCCAAAGAATACAATATTTGCATTCACTAGCTCAGTGGCACACCTACACTGAAATAGAAATTGATTTGTTATATAAATCCCTTCATGAACAACATCTGTTACTTTCTCTAGAAGCTATAGTCTTCAACTTGGCTTTAAAATGGCATTGGAACATTAACTTTTGCAATATTAAGAATAAACTTGGATAAAAAGATGAGCACTGGACCAAGCATGCATGTAGTAAAAGGAATAATATTAAAACCGATCAAAGTGGAAATTTATACATGCGATAACACTGCAAGCCATCAATCACAGTTGAACCCATTGGTAGATCTGCAAACAGGATAAAATGATTCAAGAAGAGTATTGTATTTTGATCAATCACAGTTGAACCCATTGAACCCATTGATATAATATTGTATTTTGATGTTACTATTGAAATTAACCATATTGATTGATGATGACACAATAAGATAGAAACAAAAAAAATAAAGAGTATTTCATAGACTCACCGAGGCGGGAAACTCATGTGATCAATTCCACATCGATAATTATGAAGGGAATATGAGCAATCTTACGCCATTTTTTCCCTCTCTTCCTCCGCAAACCCGATTCCAGTAATGGACAGTGAGTCATACTTAGTACTGAAAGAGAGGAAGGCAGTCCTTTTTTTGGCAATGATTTGAGTTTTGGAGCGTTAACAATCTCAAGGTTTTGGAGAGAAGTGAGATGTTGAAGCCACTTCCCATCAATTCTTGTATCACTAAAACCACAGATGCATAGTGTCACTAGAGATGCAGGTAGAAATGGCACCATGAACTTGTTCACTGTATCACCACCGTTTATTCGCAACACTGAAAGACAATTGAGGTGTTCCAAAGTTGGCTCAGTATTCCACGAGATCCCACCAACAGAGCCAACACTCAGTTCCTGTAAACTGATAGGCAAATCATCAATGACAAAGGATTGAATATTTGGTAGGTTATCGATTTCCATTTCTTGAAGACCAGTTAGAGTGTTCATTGCTTCTGACAATGAATGAAGCTTCTCACACTTCCACACTGCAATATAAACAAGGTTTGGAGCGAGCAATCCATATGGGGAAAATGACTCTAGTTCATTACAATCCCATATTTTGATGCTTCTAAGAAATGAGAGACTCTTTTCCGACGCGTCTTCTGCAGTTAATATCGATTTCAAATTTTTACAACCCTCAATAAACAGACTCTTAAGGACAGGAAGAGAGCCCAAGAAAAATGATACCATTGTATTACAACTATAAGATATTTTCAATTCCTCAAGTGATGTGTAATTATCCATGTGTTCATGAGGAAGGAACTCTAGATTCTCACAATTACTGATTATGAGAAATTTCAAGGTTTTTGGGAGACCATCTGTTGGGAAAGAGATCGGAGATGGAAAGCCGTCTATGGTCAACTGTCGAAGAGAATTCAGAGGGAACATCAGTTGCCTGAATACATGATCTGCTGATGACATTGATTGCACCAATGGAAGACATTCACTTGACTCAGGTTCAGTTGAGGAATGAAATTTATCAGGCATGTTTCTTATGCTCAGTTTCGGGCACTGACTTAGTGACAAAGTTTTTAGACTAAGAAACTCTTTAGCTGTACCTCCAATCAAGCTCCACTCCTCCCACTCTTGCATATTTTCAAAGTGTAGAGTCTCCAAGGATGGAAATGGTTGAAATGAAGGAGAACTATCACTTCCATAGAACTCAGTACCAATTACTTGTACTGATTGCATCCCTTCAATAATGAGTTCTTTCAGATTACCCAACTGTCCAAGAGGTGGAAGCCATAAGCAATCATCACAATTCGAGATCCTTAAATACACCATGTTGCTAAATAACGAATCACCCAACCAATTCGGAAAGCTGATACCACCATAACCTTTGATGGTGAGAGTTTTCAAATTTGTTGAGGGTCGCAAATGTTCAAGTACAACACTTTGAATTTGGGAATCTGAAAAAGCACTACAACAATCCCATTCTAAGGCTAACTCGTCTACTCGTTCTTTCATCTTCATATTGGCTTGAACTGCTTCAAAGGGGTCATTGACATTTTGCAGTTGTGAGATGGAAAGTTTTCCATGTAGGTGGGCATATTTTTCAAGCTCTCCAACCTTCAATCCACCATTATGTCTGCTGACAGCAAAGTCGGACAAAATTTGGAGTTTTTCTAGTTTGGAAATTTGTACGGGCATCTCCCTTAATGCAGTGTCATTAACGTCTAGGTGGAGCAGATTAACCAACAATCCCAGGTCTTCGGGCAATTCAACGAGCCTTCTACAGCCTGCCAACAACAAGAACTGCAGATTGTAAAGCCTACATATTTCAGAAGGCAACCTTTCAATCTTTGTGTGAGAAAGATTCAAGTACCGCAGGTGAAGCAAATTTTCAATAGAGTTGGGAACCTCAGTGATACTCTTGTAGTTTGACAAAGACAGCACCCGTAACTGTTTCATTGTTGGCAGAAAGTCATGTACTACCTTGTTTGATAGCAAACAAAGAGGTAGTTGTCTTTGTAATGGCAATGCTAGAAAGCTACGCAAATCATTTAATCCATACAATTTATCAAATTTATTAAATGAATCATACAGCTCTCTATTGTATGACAAATGACGTCCCCGTCCATACCTGATATAATTTGAACCTGAAACCATTGTAGCTAAATCATGGATGAGGTTATTCATTTCAAAACTTGCTTCGTCGTCATCGATAGACCGTCGATGTATCAATGACCTTGACACTAGCTCATCAAAGTATTCTTCTCCAACTTTTTCCCAACTTTGGGTCGTGGAAAATTCTACAAAGCCTTCTGCAACCCATAATTGAACTACCATCTTTTTCTCAAAGATGGACTTCTTTGGAAAAATTGAACAATATTCAAAGCACTGTTTTAACGGGATCGAAAGATAATGGTAGCTTGAATGTAGAGAAGAGTTTAACGTATGATCTCCCAATTCCAAAATGTCACTTTCTAGCACATAATTCCACCCATCTGGGTAGAATTTGGTGTGAAGAAAATTCCCAAGTGCTACTGCAGCTAATGGTAATCCATCACACTTTTTTGCAATTTCCATGCCAATTTCTTCTAGATTGGATCGTTGCTGGTAGTTATTTGGTCCAGATGCATGTCTGGCAACTATAGACCAGCAATCTTCAATTTCCAAAGGTCTTAAATAGTGCACAGAAAAAAAGGTTTGCATGGATATTGGAACTCTTTCATGTCGTGTTGTGATGATGATCCTACTTCCCGGTTTCCCAACATTAAAGATATCCATCATTAACATCCAATTAACAGATTTTGGATCCCACACGTCATCCAACACTAGCAAAAATTTTGGGTAAACGGTTTTCACATCACTTGTGTCATTTCTATTTGTAATTGAGTTATCATTTATGATTGTTTGTGAAGTAACAGATTCAAAAATGGTTTCAAAAACACTCAAACCATCATAATCATCAAAATCATGACAATCTTTTGAGATATCTGCCCACAGTTTTAACTCAAATTGATCATTTACTTGGGGATCATTGTAAAGGAGTTTAGCAAGGGCTGTTTTACCAATCCCTGCCATACCAACAATGGAAATAACTCTTATTTTACTATCATCATCACAATCACTAGACAACAAAAGATTTTTCATTTTCTTTATATCACTGTCTCTTCCATAAAGAGAATATTCATCAACCAGAATAGAAGATCCTAGCTGTTCTTCTGAACTCAAGCAATCTAATATTTCAATTAAACTTTGCATTTCAGAATTTAACCGTTTGAAAAGAGAAGGAATATTATGCAGCACCTGATCAATAGCAGTTTGGGTTTGATAGCGAAACAAATCCATTTGGTCAAACAACTTGGCAACTTCAAAGAGAGCCAATCTCAGATAATAAAACAATTCCTTGACAGTAGGATCGATAATCTGTTTCTTTTCAGCATAATGAAGTACAACTTGAAGCATCAGCAGCGTTGACTTCAGGTTTTTCAAGAGTGAAACATCAAGCTTCTTACTCTTAAAGTTGTTGAGGAAGTCACTAGAAACAATCTTGTCTAACAACATCTTCACATAAGCTGAGAGGGGTGTTTCTCCATCAACATCAGCCATTAGTTGCTGTGTTTGTAAGAAGAAAATTCTGAGTGTATGTGTGTATGTATCAGTGATCAGAACAAAATTTATGTATATATCACAAAAATCACAACAAAATGCTAGTGTATAATAACTACTCTTTATTTGCTGTGTCAATTTATATATTTAATGTGTAAAAGAAAAGGACAGACATTAGTGGTAGGTGGGGAACGAATGCTTTGACCCACTGGTAAACTGTTATTTTGACATAAATAGAAATGAATTATAGGAAAATGTTTAGATAAGTTGTGCTAGGGGCTCTCAAAATCATGATAGACCTTAAAGTTAAGTTTAGTTTGTACCACCAAAATGATTGGTCCAACCTGCACCACTTCATTGACAGCCATTGATTTATTAATAATGTATTCTAACGTACAAGATTGACAGGGCCGGCCATGGGTCATAGGTCGGGGGTGTGATGGCCTAGGGCCCTTCCGATAGGGGGTCCAATTTTTTTTTATTTTATGAACATGGGTGTAAATAAAAAAAATTCGTTTATGGGGGTATATATATCAAAGTTCACATAAATACTCCAAACATTGACATGATGATGAGCTTAAGTCTCTTAATATTTTTGATCATTTTCGCGCGATTTGCTACATGTAGCCCGTATAGCACAACTTTTTTTTATATACAACCTCCCTATCAAAAAATTTGGTTGTTTTTAATAATGTGTCAAAAAAATTATTATCAAAGAAATTAGTTATATTTTTTTGGGTCTTTTGTTCCTAATAATGTGCTTTACTAATATTAAAAATATTGGTGGTATTTATTATTCAATAAATTGGGATAATAATAACGTGTTGATATATACTTGATTCAAAAAAATATAATAACTTGATATACTTTTTACTTTTTTGATGTTATTATTCTTAGGTGTTAAAATTTCAGTCTACTTCGCATGTGCTAGTGTTCTATACTTCTACGATATTTTATTTTGTTTTTGTGTTTGCAGAGTATTTGATTTATTTTTAAATGTTGCCTAAAAAATCTTTTTTTTTTTTGAGAGATCCTAAAAAAACATTTATTTGGCAGTGGAAAGCGGAAAAAAAATGAAATGAAGAGTTGATAAAATACACCAATGAACTAACAAATTTAATGATATATTATGTAAGGGGTCTTTTTCTCATATTATGCTTAAGGCCCTCAAAACTCTAGGAACGAGCGTTGAAGATTAAACGTGGAGGACATGTACAACGGACAGAGAACCTAGATTCTCTGTTGTAAAGATACCACGTAGTTACATGTTGTAGTGGATCTCGGCCATAGATTTGAGATATGACGTTTAAGATTTAAACACAAGTTTACAGTGTAAAGTGATCTCAGCCACCCACTTAAAATCGGACGGTCCAGATCAGTTACCGCACTCTGCTGTAACCGTGGGAAACGAGGGCGGAGCCCTTCATAGGCTGGGGTGGGCCACGGCCCACCTGGAAAATTAAAAAATTAATAATTATAGGTTCATTTTGCGAGATTTTAAATAATTTTACGACGATTTTAGTTTTCGGTACATCCAAATCTCCACAAGATGGTGTAGTGGCCACTCAGAGCAATTAAAAATCACAAGTCCATTTTGTAAGATTTTAATCAATTTTTCAACGATTTTAATCTTAAGAGTTTTCAAAAGTGGCATACGTGATTTTTTTTGTCATGTTTATACTTCGCTGGTTAGCGAAGGTTTACATATCTTCTAATTTGTGGGGGATTTCAAACATCTCTTATATTGTCATGTCAACTCAAATTCCCTCTGATCAATAGTTATACTACCCAAAAAAAGTTTCATAAATTACTGGCCCACCCAAAAATTTTAGATTTCTGCTCTTCCCCCTGCACTTTTCGCTCGCACCCAGCTGAAAATCCAATAATGCCTCTGCGTTAGTTAAGTCACGGAGCGTGACTTAACTAACGCACCTTATAATCTTTGCGTGAGTTAAGTCACGCACCACTGGCCTGTGCGCGAGTTAACTCACGCAAGTTGACCGGTGGTGAGAGCTCAAGAACACACGTTTTTTTGACTTTGTTCAATACATTTTAATTGGTTTTGCACGTTTTTGTTAAGTTTTTTCACATTTTTTGACCCTATTTATGGTAGATATAAATTTGAATAAAGTAAATAAATGAATTAGAATAAACTCAGCGTGAACTAGAATAAAAATTGTGTATGGAATAAATTCGAATAAAGTTACGTATTAAAAAAATTGAAAAAAAGCCTAATTAAACTCAGCGTGAATTCGAATAAAGTTGCGTATTGAATAAATTCGAATAAGAGTTACATTACATTACATAAACGACATGTATGTTAACTATATATGTTCCAATATGTCCTATCATTACATTACATTACATAAATGATGGTATTCAAGTGTCAAAAGAATGAGGTTCATTCCTTGACACTTCAATACTTTCATCTAAACCAGCCTAACAAGAATTTAATCTTTTGAAAGGAACAATGGGAATGCTGGGCGAATGTTGGAGTCCCGCCGTTTGGCAAGTTTGAATTACCTCATTCAAAAGACGACAATTGTTGTAGTTGGAAGGTGCATTCCCTACCTAATCATGATCATCTGGCGGAATCAAACTTTTGATGATATCTTCAGTTACACGCATATCGATCAAATGGAACATGCTGTGCTCCAAAAACATGATCGTCACGTTTTCTTCGTTCTTTAATTCCACCCAAGTGAATGATACTCTCCCCTCGTGGAGCATTGGATGTTTATACCGAACATATTCCACCTTCCTTGTGTCTCCGGGGTTGACTCCTTGGTTGAATTCATTCAGTTCATCCTTGAGACCTTTTAACGTTACACCAAGGCACCGAAAATGTACAACAGGTTGCAAGTTCATCCATTCCCACATGCACTTGTTTGAACCGAATAAATTTTGTTCACAGGTAATTGGGTCGGGTTAAATTTGCTGCCGAAAAATTTGTGGGTCAACAAGGCTGCATGATAAAAATTGGATATGTTTTGACAAATAAAAAAAGAATAAAGTGTACTTTTCACCCTTTAAGTTTCAAAATGTTGCTATTTTGACCGCTTATTAAAAAAATGAAAAATTTGGTCCCTTAAGAATTAGCCCATTTGCAATAATAGTTGATTTTGACCAATTTTGACTTAGTCAATGCCTATGTAGCAAACCACTTGTGTAATTATCGAATTTAAAAAAAATAAAAAAATCCACATAATTATATTTTAAATTAAATAAATGAAGAATGAAATTAAAAAATTAAAAAATTGAGAAGAATGAAAAGTGGAAATTTTGGATCGGTCTTTTAAAGGATGAGATCGAGGAGGATATTTTTAGAAGATTGCTTTTCTGACATTCAAAACGTCATATTGACACATGAAAGTAACGTTTTTACCTCCGGCGGTAGTTAACTACTGTTTGATTGATCCAGCGGTAGTTAACTACCGCTGTACACCAACATAGCTTAAAAAAAACACATTAAAAAAAAACTCCAAGGGTAGTTAACTACCGTGGAGTATAAGGGTTATGACAGAAAGGAGGAAGAAGAATGTGGAGAATTAAAAACAATTAGTACACGCACCAAAATCCATTATCCTTCTCCTTCTTGGGTTCAAAGTCATTTTCCTTGTTGGGTTTATCATGAGAACCAGCTGCACAACAACAAATTGCATACAGTAATTAGTATGAGGAATAAAAAAACAGAAAATTAAATTGGGGACAAGGGTTTATGTGTCTTGGATTTGTTTCAATGAGTGCTATAGGAATATGTTTATCTGTTTTGGAAAATGTTGATTGAATAAAGGAAGAGAAGATGAAGTTAGTTGAGAGAAGATGGAACGTGTGACAGGAAGGAGGAAGGAGGAAGAAGGGTGTGGTGTGGTGAGAAGTAAAACAAAAACAAAGGTAGTTTAGTCTTACAACCAGTTTGTTTTGAGAGAGTTAGAGGTGATACAAGAGAAAAGAATAACCAGAAAAATTAATTAATCTAATCAAACAAAAATTACAACGGTGGTGGTGTTTATGGTGCTCCACCACCGCCTGCCTATTCTAACTTACTATCCATATTACTAATCATTGTGGAGAAGAATTTGATAGGGATTATACTCCACCGTAGTTAACTACCATTGGAGTTTTTTTTAATCTCTTTTTTTTAAGTTGTGTTGGTAGCGGTAGTTAACTACTGCCGGATCAATCTAACGGTAGTTAACTACTGTCGAGGTAAAAACGTCATTTCCATGTGTTAATATGACGTTTTGAATGTCAGAAAATCAATTTTCATATTTTTATGATAACCGGTTCCTGACCCAAAAATGTTTAGAAACAATTGGATGTATGATAATGATTCTCAATTTCTCATTCATTCGGATTTTTATGTGTTTTTGTAGAAGCTTGAGAGATATTTAGATGCATTTCTAGTACTACAACAATTACGCGCCACCCCTCAAAAAAACAATTACGCGCCATCCTCTTTCCTTTCCTTTTAATTCTGATTTTTTTTTAAAATTAATTTCAATTTTCATTTATTTAATTTAAAAAATGATTATGTGAATTTTTTATTTTTTTTAAAATCAATAATTACACATGTGGTCTGCCACATAGGCATTGACTAAGTCAAAATTGGCTAAAAGGACTATTATTGCAAAGGGACTAATTCTTGAGGTTGAAATTTTCATTTTTTTTAATAGGAGGCTAAAATCGCAATATTTTAAAACTTAGGAGACGGAAAGTGCACTTTAGCTAAAAAAAATTATAATTGGACATAATAAAAAAAATATTTAAAGAAGTAATTAAAAAAAATCGACAGCTTTTTTTATAGGCACAATAATTAACGTTGATATTTTTCCCCAAAAAGTAAATTGACGTATATATTAAAATTTAAGAAATAATTTATTAATTTACTCAAAAAATCATTAAAACTTGTAATTTTTTTTCTTGGTACATAAACAAAAATAACAATAGTCATTTGAAAACTCTGACATACGCACATGAGCTTTTTAAATTATTATATTATTATAAATTATATAGCTTTCTTTTAAAGAATAAATTATATAGCTTGTCTCTGTATAAGAGTTTGATTCGTGAATAATTTTCTGAAAAAAAATTGTATAGAGCAATAAAGTGAACAAAAATTGTTCAATATATATAGTGTTAAAAATAAAACCTTATTTTATTTTATATAATAGTAAAAAGAAATAGATCAAATAAAATAAATAAGAGATGAACAATGCAAAAAGAAATTAGAACAACGCAGTTAAAGATTACTAAATTATAAAAAAATATTTGACTGAATTTAATCTTGGATCGAACAAGAGAATTAAAAGTTGTGTTTTTTAAGCTTTTGGACATAATTTAGGTTCAAAAGCTCTATAATGGAACTTTTAATTTTTGGAGAAAAACTTCAAGGGTTTGATATTTATAAAATAATGACATTATTTACAACACAACAGCCCAATGGCCCTAGCTAGTGTTTTCTGAGTTATTTTTATTAAATTTAACGAATAATGGTTCTACTACTATGTACTTGCAAAAGTACAATAATAAAATCTAGGGTTTAAACTGTTTATGTGATGCCTTGAGAATGCTCTCAAGAGGGGTATTTTTGTGGGCTTGTATTTTGGTGACTAAAGCCCCAAGCAGCTTGGGCCCTAAGTCACTCCAGGGCATTCTAGATGTTTCTAGAAGCTTGTCAAGACAGCGCCCATAGGGGGACGCGCCTAGGGCTTCAAGAGCCCTTCGATAGGGCACTTGAGGCTTTCTGGAGGGCATCTGTGCCCTTAAGAACAAATTTGACGTTCAACAGCCCCCCAAGCACGAGCCTTGGGACAAGGTGAAGTAATGAATAAGTATAATTGTTGAGGTGACGCCTTTGAAGGGCACACCCATGCGTTCCAAAGTCTTTTCTTGAGGGCGTTTAAGTCCTTAGAAATATAATGACGGTCCACAGCCCTACAAGCCCGAGTCTTAGGACAAATCGAAGTGATTTATATAGTCGATAGTCCACAACCCCACAAGCACGAGTCTTGAGACAAGGCGAAGTGATTTATATAGTTGATAGTTAGGGTTGGCAATGAACCGAACCAACTCGAATATAGTTCGGAATTCGACTCGGCAATTAACTCGTTGAACTTGGTTCCTGAACCAAACGAGCTGCACTTGAGTTAAAAGTTAAGTTCGTTAAATAAATGACCCGAACTTGAGCTATATGTAGTTCGACTCGATTGGTTAGTTTGAAAGTAAAAGAGTATATTCTCAATTTAAATAGTTGAATTTTATTGGATTTTGTCTCTCTTATATGCACTAATTTATTGGTTTGTGGATGTTCTACTAATAATTTCAAGTATTTTCTAATTAAATAATAAATTACACACCAACATAAAAAAGAAATATGCCAAACAACTAACAATAATAAAAAAATGATGAAAAAAAGGCTCCACGTTGAAAATTAACAACATATGCATTGTAGTGGTCTAAGATTTTACATGTGTTAAAATAGTCCCACATCGGTGGGTTTAAAACAATAGAGATAAGATAAGCTATATAAAAAGACGGAAGTGTGTGTAACATAGCTTCATTGTACTAACCACTCAAACAGTAGCGTTTGTTAAGAGCTATTTTATCTTTGAGTGTCAAGTTTATGATTTGTTGTTTTTATATTCAGCACAAATTTGTGCGTTATAGCTTTTAATTTATTTTAATATATATCCTTTAAAAAAATTGAAAGCTAAAAAAATATTTGAAATGACGAAAACGAGCCGAACTCGAGTTTAAGAAAAGGTTCGTATCGAACTCGATTCAAGTTTCGAGCCGAGCTAATTCTTATCGAGTTCGACTCGACGCATTTCCAACCCTATTGATAGTCCACAACCCCCCAAGTACGAGTCTTGGGACAAGGCGAAGTGATTAATTATAACATTGTTCTTTCGATATTTGGAAGATGGCCGATATTTGTATTTGCATGTTCTTCGGTGAGTTCATGGGTGTATGGTATGGGCAAACCCTTTTTGGCAATATAGTATTCTATAATTTGGGCGAGCCCTTTTAGGCACTATAGTACTCTGCAACTTCATTGTTGATGTAATTTAACGGGACGAGTTTTACATGGCGTCCTAAGTACTTGTGATTTTTATTTATAATGTAACTTAAAGCGGGCGAGTCTTTATTGGTACTTTATATTTTAGTATTTCTTTGTTTCCTATTCGTTCTGCAACTTTTTTTTTTTTGTTCCTTGCAGTG
>Ga0228711_1001251_pt1 | contig 36703 bp, 22 predicted proteins | sample MedpolnodulmetaG_2_FD_177996 | JGI IMG/M metagenome (GOLD analysis project Ga0228711, IMG submission 177996) | Root nodule microbial communities from Medicago polymorpha collected in Santa Monica, California, United States - brown nodules | ecosystem: Host-associated > Plants > Roots > Nodule... | reverse complement strand
TTATACCTGACGGAGCCTTGAAGAAGGAAAGAGCATAGACAGGAAGCGAGGTCAGGACAGACTTGAGAAGGACCAGACGACCCCCAAATGAGAGAAAGCGACTCTGCCACCCCGATAATCTAGATTTAATTACATTCATCACTGGTTCCCAAAATGACAACCTCCGAGGGTCACCAACAATCGAAAGACCAAGATACAAGAACAGGATTTTACCAACCTTGCAGTTTAAAATGGACGCCGCCTCTATCAACCACGAATCTCCAATATTAATACCAACCAGCAAACTCTTATGAAAATTCACTTTGAGACCTGACATATCGGCAAACAGTGTCAACACCGCCCTTAAGGCTCGGGCATTGGCCCAACTCTTCGTTCCCACCAGCAACGTATCATCCGCAAACTGCAAATGGGACACCACTACCGAATTTGAAGTGCCCACCTCATAACCCGTATACAGATTATTATCCACCAGAGACTTCATCAAAACATTCAGTCCCTCCGCTGCTAATAAGAAAAGGAAAGGCGAAAGCGGGTCACCTTGACGCAGACCCCTCTTTAACGGAAATTCGCAGGTTGGGCTTCCATTAACTAAAATAGAGGCCGTTGCCGTAGTTATACACTCCTTTATCCACTTTCTCCAGAGCACCGGAAACGCCATTTTGTGCATTACTACATCCAGATACCCCCAGTCCACCGAGTCGTACGCTTTTTCAAAGTCAACTTTAAAAAGCAGTAACTCCTTCTTCTTTTTACGTGCCTCGTCCACCACCTCATTTGCTATAAGAATGCCATCTAAAATTTGTCTGTCTTTCACAAAAACTGACTGAGTATCAGATATCACCTTACCAATAACCATGCGCAACCGATTAGCTAGTACTTTTGACAAAATTTTATAGAGGCACCCCACCAAGGAAACAGGTCGGAAGTCATTTAGCCTCTGGGGGCTATCAACCTTAGGGATAAGAGCGATAAAAGTATTATTGATACTGCGCGTCAATTTTCCATTCCGGTGAAAATCTGTGATAAAAAGCATGACATCACCTTTTAACTGTTCCCAAAAATCTTTTATGAATCCAAAATTGACTCCATCCGGGCGGGGACTTTTAAAACTCTCACAATCCCAGACAGCCGCTTTAACCTCAGCCTCTGTAAATGGCTTTATGAGACCCGTTCCTTCCGCTATAGTTAAAGCGTTAAAAGGTAAATTCTCAGCCCCTAGTCTTGCTACAATCGGCGCCTCAAAATGATCGCTGAAATGAGAAAAAACCGCGTTCCGAATAGGCTGAACTCCTTCCACCAAAGTACCATTCACCAATAAAGAGACAATAACATTCCTTCTCCGACAACGAACTAGAGCCGAATGGAAATACTTTGAGTTTTCATCCCCATCCTTCAACCACCGGATTCGAGACTGCTGCCAACTGATACTAGCACTCGCGCGTGACAGAGAGTGAATGTCATGAGTTATGCTCCGCATTTCCTGTAATTCCCCTTCAGACAACACCCCCAGCGTCCCCACCTTCATCTAACTCTGACAACCGGTGTTTTAGAACATCAATCCTTCTAGTAATATTTTTTGCATCAAGTAAGTGCCATTCCTTTAAAGCCAATTTGATATGTTTCAGCTTCTCGCGGTGGACGTAACCGCCCCACCCCTCGACATGGAAAGACTGCCATTTTTCTATCACAAACTTCTTGTAACCCTGTGTATCTTGCCAACATTTCAACATAAATAAAAAGATAAAAACAACTCATTTTATTGATATTTGAATAGTACATTACAATAATGTTGAAGCTTTTTAAGCTTTTTACATAAGAACCTAAAACTATTTCTAATCTTATTACATAAAAACCTAAAACTATTTCTAATCTTATTACATAAGAACCTAAAACTATCTCTAGAGGGTAATCTTTAACAATCTGATTCAGAAAACAAAATCCAAACCAGTGATATTTTTGGAAATTTTGCAGGGCGCACGAAGAGGGCACAAAGTGGAAAAAGTAAAACTAAAAAAAAGACAAACATTTTTTTTGACGGAAAAAAAAATACAAAACCTTGGCAGCACCGAAACCTCAATCTTTGTTCCCTCTTTCCTCAAACAGACATAAACCAGAAAGAGAAGCCATGAAAAGAAGAATCACAAAGCTTCTAAGCCTCTCATTTTCATCTCTACACTCTCAAATTCATAACCAGCCACTCTCAAAATCACTACCACCCACTTCTTCTTTCTCAACAATTTCCAAATCCCAAAGGGATTCACTCATTCTCCAACAGTTCAAAGAAAGAAAACTCAAAGGGTCATCAAATTCAGTTTCAAATTCAATTTTTGATGATATTAATGATGAGAAAATGGTCCAAAAGGGTTTTACAAATGATGATACAATGGTGGTTGGTGGCTTTAAGGAGTTGGGTTTGAGTGATGAGCTTGTTGAAGTTATGGAAGAAATTGGTGAATTTGTACCAAGTGAGATACAATGTGTTGTTATTCCAACTATTTTGGATGGGAAGAGTTTGTTGTTAAGTTCACCTTCTCAGCATGATAGGACCTTGGCTTATTTGTTGCCCCTTATTCAGGTTCATGAATTTCTCTTTTATTACATAGGATTTTGAGCCTTTTTAATTTTTCAGGTTGTTTACTTAGTGTATGTTTGGTTCTGCGGTGAAAAAAAATATTGATTTTGAATGAATTGGTTTTAGTTAAAATTGAGTTAAATGTATAGTAATGTATGTTTGGTTCTGCGGTTACAATAATTGATTTTGAATTGATTGATATTGTGAAATTGATTTTAGTTTAAAGTGAGTTAGAACGGATATCCTAGATAATGTTTGGATATATCCTTTGTGTCAAAAACAGGATAAGACTACGTACAATACACTAAAATGGTGGGACCCCTTCCCGGACCCTGCGTATGCAGGGCTGCTTTAAAAGTGAAACCAAACATAAACTTGAAAAAAACACTTTATTTTTCATTTTTTGAACATTTTGTTGATTTTAAAGTGCTAATAATGAGATGGAAGACTCGTTGAATGAATGATTGAGATAGAGGCAAGATAGAATGATAGACTGGGAGAATACATTTTTAGAAACAATGACAATGGTGTTTTGACATTTTAAACATTTCTTAAAATGCTGATTTTTTTTTTGATAGTTATAAAAGAGAATAGCGAGGGAAAGATTGAATTTATATTGTATCAAGTTTTTTAGTTGAAGTGAAAATGAAACCATGGAAAACAGATCCTAAATAAAGGTTTTCGCCAATGTTTTAAATAATTGTCCACGACCGCGATTTGGACTGTGACATAAAGGTGTTTGACATTGCCAAAACAGCAACACAACTTCAATTGAGGTTACATCAGCCGCATTTGACTGTGGTTCTCTGAAATATTAAGCATCACGACACCACCACAACTGTTATCACAACCACCACTTTGGTTTTCATTTTGATAAACAAATGCTTTTGATTACATTTATTTTAGGTTGATGTTAAGCTAAACTGGAACTTGTAAAATCACACCGAATATTTTTCAGTAACATATTCCAAATTCATTATGCTTCTTGTTTGTTTCATCAATTTGAACTCTGTTGTGAAGTGGAACATAACATTTTGTGCCAACTTGAGTGTTCCAATAAGATAAAACAAATTTCCAAAATCACTTATTATGATCAATTTAGTGTTTTTCTTAGAATCATCATAGTGTTTCTCATCTCATTTCAGCTTCAGAAACGGGTGGCTCTTAAATAAAACTGCAACATAATTACAAAATTAACATGATTGTTTATTTTCAATTCACTTGCATGTTTTTGTATAAATGGTGACTGAAGCGGAAAATTGTGAATGGAAGAAGTTTAGGAGTAAAAATCATATATTACCTTGTTTTGAAAGGTAAGCATATTGTAGAAGGATCAAAATCTTAAAAAATATATTCCACTTCGTTCATTCTTATTAACAATTTCTTATATTCTCTATAGAACAGATTAAAGGTGAGATTAAAATCACACCAACGTCTAATGAGAACTCATGATATTGCCACATATGTTAGTTTTGTTCCTTCTATGTTCATTATTTCCTTGTCTCGATATGGCTTAAATCTGTTTACTTGTATAGATGCTGAGACGAGATAGAGAGTTGCTTGGTTCGAATTCAAAGTATCCTCCAGCTGTTGTGCTTTGTGCTTCAGAGGAGAAAGTCGAACAGGTCACTCTATCCCTACTACTACATACTATCATCATCTTGTCTGATTAGTTCTGTAGTGTATGCAGCTTGAATACTTGTATTGGTTTTGATTTTGACAACTTGTTTTGCAGTGCAGTGTTTTAATGCTGCAAGATACATCATCCATAATGCAGAGTTGAAGTCTGCAAAGAATTGTGCTTCATCAGATAATGAAAAGTCAAATTCCTCAATCGGCTTAATGATTGGAACTCCTTGTGAGATTCTTCAATACATTGAAGAGGGGACTGTTGTTCCTGCTGAATTAAAATACTTGGTCAGTGTTACTTATAAACGAGTTAATTATGTTTTATTCCCCCAACTTATGCTAATGTTCGGTTTTAGCTGCTATAGGAAAAAAAGATCTTTTTTGGTGCTTAAAGTTGTGAAATATGTTGCTTTATTTTAGTCTCTATAATATAATATGGACCAAAGCTGAACATTAACATATGTTAAGAGACTAAAAACATAAATAACCTTACTTAGTATTAATCTATGTAAATGCTTTTAATTTACCAGTTCTTGGGAGCTCCGAACATTGACCACATTTGTATTTTTCATATTCCTTAAGTAGGTATTTGACGAAGCCGATTCCATGCTTCATGACAACCTTGGTCCTGAAATCCATAAAATTCTCAGACCATTGCAACATCATGAGTCAAAATCCAGTGCCAAAAGATTGCAAACGATTATGGCAATTTCAACTATAGCTGAGGTATGGTTGGTTGATAATAATAATATGCTTAGGCTTACATAATACTGGTATGTTTATGAGTTGAACCTTTTTTCTACGACAGGTTATGGGTGAAAATTCACCGATTGTGAAACAACTTGAGCATGATCATGCTGGAAATATTTCTGCCTTGTCTGTAGAAATTGAGGAAACAGAAGTTTTTCATTTGACAAAGTCTCTGGATGCTCTTCAGAAAAAATTGGAAGTGGCCATGAATACCCTTTAGAAATAACGCAAACATTTTGGTCTACCATTTCTCTAGGTTAGTGTACATGTATTAAATTTAAATATTTTACTAAAAACTATGAGTATGGTGGGACCTCTTCCCAAACCCTGCGTTTGGGGAGCTTTAGTGCCACCGGTCTGCCCTTTATTGGAAACCATGAGTAATATATTTATATTTCCGCACCGAGTTATAGATATGGCATCTTGGGGGTGTTACAGTTATCGTTGTAGCTTTAAATTCTTGATTGCACAGAGACATACTATTGACATTTTTGAAATATCTAATATAACTTTAAGGAAAGCCGTTAAGTGAACAAGGGATATTGCAATTTGCAAAGAATTAGTTAAGGATTAACATATTGCATAATATTGTGTCATTACAGTAATGATCATCCTTTTTTTGTATTAATAAGAAAATCTAAAATAGTCAAATACTGAGATATATATGTTGAATCTTGATCTGAAATGTGACATTATGCTAGTATATTTCTTGTGTATATCTATGTTGTGTCATGCACATGATAACATGACATTTTAAACACACCTTTATCAAATTTCAGGTCAAGTAAGCATTTACTCTCACTTACTTGAAATTTCAATTCTGATGTTCAATTACATATTTGCATTTCCCATTTCTTGAACAAAATCAAATGATGATGGTAGCAAATAGAGTTAATGTTATCTAAAATAAGAGAATATTGTAGGAGCGATAAAGCAAGAAACAAAGTGTTAGCAATGGCAAAAGAGCGGCGTGACAATAATCAACATTTCTTTCGTATAAACTCTCCGATTGTCGGAGGAAAGGGATCATAATAATTCGGAGTTCGGCCAGGATTTATGTAAAGCCGTCTGACCAAGAATTGTTTGACACGGGAATCAAAGTTCTCCTGCAATAATCAACATTTGTTAGAGAGTTTTCTTGACTCAAATATGACTACACTTTGTGCGCTCTCTCTCGCAACTCAAAAACTCTTCATGTTTTAGGAGTGTATACACGATCTTAAGCAAAAATCCATCTAGACCGTGTCTTCACTCAAATTTAGTTACTTTCATATAGATTAATATACATTTTAATGAAATAAAATTATTTTTAAATTAAAATCTACTTAGACATCAACAGTGTTGTCACATACACATATCACTTATCATTTCATTGAAATTCAACCTCAAACAAAATACACAAGTGGGAGGAAAAAAAAATTATAAACTTGGAGATCAAACTATTAAATTTAAAAATATCATAATCAAAATCACTAATCATTAAAAATAAACGGACTAAAACTGCTTTCAATGCTTTTGCAATAGTGTTTTTCGATTCTCGACAATGATGATCATCGCGCCACCAAGAGAGCTGAACAGGAGCAACATGGTTTTTTTTTTCTTTTCTTTTTTTTATTTCAATTTTATATTATACTTTTTTATATAGTTTGTGTTTTATGATTAAATTAAAGTGAACTTTGAAGTATGCACCTATGAAGCACTGAAACAGCCGCAATTGACATGTATACATCGGTAATAATTAGTGAAAATTCAAGTGATTGAATATAGCCGGCCATGTGTCATAGTTGAACATTGACATGTGTCATCAGACACCAAACATGCCTTCAATTTGTCGTGTCAATGCAACATACTAGACACTTGATAGAACACAAACACCGACATGTACACGTCAATACTTATTCCTTAAAATTGAAATGATTGAACGTAGTCACCTGTATTAGTATTGTGTCACTGTCACATGTTTAAGACAAAGTCGGACACGAGGGATGCCTGTAATCTATGGTGTCTTGTTGATTTAACATAGGTACATACACATATGAATTGTTAAAAGATGCATCTCCTGTTTTGTATAGGCCAGTTAAACCCTGTTCTATTTTCATTCCAGTATAGGTTACAAAAGTTGTAGTTGCTGCTATTATATCCCTCTTCTGTATTCTCTGTTAGTTTCTAATTGTTTTGCCTTTTTGCTTACTTGACTATTTTTTCCTATCTATGTCTCAACCAATACTTTTAAAACATACATATTAATGCTTCTGCTTCAGAAAGTACGACTATATACAATGCAGAACCCACATTTTTATTGTCATGATATGAATTTTACATGAAGGTAGAACTTTATTTATAATGCAGATGGGTATGAGACATCCATATTACTAGCTATGATCCAATTTTTATAAAAGTGTGAAATTAATTTGATCTTGCGAAACACTTAAAGGGAAAAATAATTAAACTCAATAAATGAAGAAAATAGAATAATAAAAACAAAAGGAAAAAACAAATAAACAATCATTTCATGACCTCTTCCAATATTTACCTGTAAGAGCATCAAAAGACTATGTCAAATGAAAAACACTTTTGTTTCCTCCATTTCTATAGAAAATGCAGATATATTTCCCGCATGATCACGCTCAAGATGTTTCACAAGGGGGGATTTTTCACTCAAAAACCTGTCATAGGAAAAAGGATCAATTCAAAAACATACCAATATGATGGAAGGCTAAGCATAATAACATAATTACCTGCAAAAGTTGAAATACGAAAAATGTGGTCATCAACTAGTCATACCTCAGCTATAGTTGAAATTGTCATATAATCATTTGCAACCGGATTTTGACTGATGATGTTTAATGGTCTGATAATTTTTTGACCTAGGTTGTCATCAGTGAAAAATACAAATGTGGTCAATGTTAACATGAAAGCCTATACATAGATTAATACTAACTACAGTTGTTCATATTTTAAGTCTCTGAACAAATTCTCCTAATATAAGACATTTTTTTTTGTCAATTTTTCCAATCCTTTTTTATAGGACCCCCTTTCAAATTTTCAGGCACATTAATTATTTTTTTTACCAAATTACTGCTAATTACTATTGTACTTTTTCCTAGTTAGCAAAAATTACTATGATAGAAAGATAAATTAATGCTCTCTCCTAAAAGGTAAATTTGAAAAATTGTACAAGGAGTTCCAATCCTTTAGGACTAACACCAGACATTTGCATCCATCGGAGGATTAAAGCATAATGAATTCACTTACAAGTGAAACTAACCAAATATTTTATTTCAGCAGGTACAATAAAAAAACCCTTGAGAAAAGGGAATTGTTGTGGAAAAGAAACAATACAAACCCCGGCGCTAAGGCATACAGCTAAAAAACTGACAGCGCAAGGCAAAGAAAAGGAATGAAAAAATCAGCAGCCAACAAGGTGAAAACAGAAGCAAAAGAGGCACCACTGTAACCTTAGACAACCGTATCATTCACCCCGAAATGAACTGACGAATCTCACAATGAGTTCCGATCATTAAGCCAATTGAAGAATTTGACTATTCAACCTTAGACAACCTTGCTATATGGTAAAATTTTGAAAGAATTAATGAAATAGAAAAAATGGTGCCTTTAAAAATAACACAATCATGACATGAAAACATTGAAGCTTAAATTTTTACAATTTTATTGTCATTGTTCATGACATTTGATGTTAGGGATATGAAAGCTCGGAAAAATGTTAGTGGTTGTTTTATGGAGATGTATGACAGTGTTAAGATTACGATTAATGTCCAGATCTATCGAATGTTAATTAGAATAAACAAAAAGATCGGTTAAAGGATTCAAAAATAAGCAAACAAGAAAAGAAATCCAAACCATAAATTATTTTTTAATGAAGATTATAGTATGACTCAATCATATAAAAAATTGAAGTCACAGAATTTTATCTTTAGTTTTATGAGCTGAGAGTGTTGGAAAATTAGATATAGATTTATTATAAAGTAATAAACAACAAGAAATACAATGAAACTAATACAATTCTAAATGTAATACAATAAAGTATAAGTAAACTTATCGATTTTGATTGAGGCATGTAAAAGTATTACATCACCACGGATCAATAACTCGATGGAGTTCATCTCAAAACTAGTACACACTCTCATATGACACTCACTTTTTGCAAACACCCCAAACATGTTAAATCAACTAGGTCACACGAATTATATTTGGATAGGAATTTAATTTCTTTATGAATTACACAAATGTTTAAAATATCATAATCATCAACCATAAATGGTTGTAAGTGTATATACAAGAAGAACTTGTGTCACACTTATATATTCAATCCATTGGTTACTTATTTGAACGTGACAAAACTAATTCCTAGTAATCAGAATCGATCAACGAATAATTCCTAGTTATTAGGATTGACCAAGTACACTTACCGTAAGGTGAAGGTAGCTAGGTATATGATTTAGTCAAAAGAGCCTATTAATATACTAAATAAATAAAATCATAATTAATTTTAAAATAAATTTTAAGACTTTATTTTTAAAAATAGCTACTTAGAGTGATACGACCATATAATGCAAATGTTGGAGAATAGAACAAATTCAATGAGTGATGAGCTTGTTGAGGTGATGGAAGAGATTGGTGAGTTTGTACAATGTGTTGGAGAAAAGAACAAATTCAATGAGTGAGATACAATGTGTTGTTATTAAGGTTTGTTGTTGAGTTCACCTTCTCAGCATGATAGGACTTTGGCTTACTTGTTTTTAAGGTTTTGACCCTTTGCAGTTTTTAAGGTTGTTTACTTAGTTTGGTTTTGCGGTGACAAAAATTGATTATTATTGGATTGGTCTTGTAAAATTGATTTTAGTTTTAAGTGGGTTAGAATGTATATTCCCTGAAGCACATGCACTTTTGATTGAAGGCGTCTTTGGTGTCCGACATGTTTACTAACACATATGATTACATTGTATTATGTCGTTTTCTCAAATTATTATCGGTGTCAACTTGTGCGTGTCAGCACTAGCCATATTTGTGTACAATATGTGCTTCATAGTGTATAGTAGATTATGTCTGGATATATCATATAAAGAGCAATTCTTACATGATCATAAGTCCAAATCAAATTTATTTGGTCACACACACAAATGTAATAAATTTAAAGAAAAATTATTTAGTCACATCATTCAAAGTCATTCTTTTTTAATTTTTCTCCCATTTGTGAGTGTGTGACCAAATAAAATTAATTTGGGGTTGTGTCCAAGTTAGAATTTCTCAGTTGAACAATGTTAAGTATGAAAATTATGATTGGTGTGAAAATCAATAAATCATAGTTTTAAGTTAGAATTGATTCAAGATGCAAAATCAAATCTAGTAGTCATTGTCCGAACATGTCAAACTTAGAGAAAACCATTTTCAAATTTCATTTTCTAAAATTTGTGTTGATTTTGAAGTTGGTGATAAGGAGATGGAAGACTCGTTTGATGAATAATTGTAGTAGAGGCAAGAAAGTAGGTAGGGAGAATGCGTTTTCAGGAACAATGACAATGGTGTTTTGAGATTTTGAAAATTTCTTAAAATACTGAATGTATTTACAAAAGTTGTAAAAGGGAAATGAAAAGGGAAATATTGAATTTATATTGTATCATGTTCTCCGAAATATTAAGCATCGCGACACCACCACAACCGTTATCACAACCAATACCTTGGTTTTAATTTTGATAAACAAATGGTTTTGATTTCATTTAATTTAGGATGATGTTAAGCTATAATGTTCTATATTGTGGCTCCTCGTTATTCTCTTGAACTTCTAAAATCACACCGAAGATTTCTCAGTATAACATTCCAAATTCATTATGCTTCTTGTTTGTTTCTTCCTTTTGAATTCTGTTGTGAAGTGAAACATAGCGTTTTGTGCCAACTTGAGTGTTCCAACTTGTTTGTTTGAAAGGTAAGCATAGTGTGGAAGAAACAAAATCTAAAGAAATATTGCACTTTGATTATTCGTATATTCAATTCTTTGTGGAACAGACTGAAGGTGATATTAAATTTACAAAAAAGCTTGAACCTTATAGCATTTATAAATTGTTCATAGAAAAGGAGACATGCATTGTCAGTGTAAATTAGTTTTACTCACCGAAGTCTAGTAAGAACTCATGATATTGCAACATACGTTAGTTTTGTTTCTTCTATGTTCATTATTTCGTTGTCTCAGTATGGATTAAATCTTGTTTACTTGTATAGATGCTGAGACGAGATAGAGAGTTGCATTGTTCGAATTCAAAGTATCTCCAGCCTTTGTTCTTTGTGTTTCAGACGAGAAAGTTGAACAGATCACTCTATCCCTACTACATAATATCATGATCTTGTCTGATTAGTTCAGTAGAGTATGCATCTTGAATTGATTTTGATTTTCACAACTTGTTGTTCATTACAGTGTTTTAATGCTGCAAGATATATCATCCAGAATGCAGAATTGAAGTCTGCAAAGAATTCTGCTCCATCAGATAATGAAAAGTCGAATTCCTAGATTGGCTTAATGATTGGAACTCCCAGTGAGAAACTGAAATAAAATTGTGTAAAATTGTTTTTTGTATATATTTTATGAAGCACCGACAATTTTGATCGAATGCGTGTTCGGTGTCCGACATGTGTACTAACAAATGTGATTACATGAATTATGTCATTTTCTCAAATTATTATCAGTGTCAATGTGCAAGTGTCAGTGGCCGGTAGCCATAGTGCTTCATAGTGTATAGTAGATTCTTTTTGGATATATCCTGTAAAAGCAAGTTGAGCAATAACTTTAAGTATGAAGATTATGTTTGGAATCTAAGGCAATAAATCATATTTTTAAGTTAATTAGAATCGATTGTAGATGCAAAATCAAATCTAATAGTCATGGTCTGGACATGTCAAACTTAATTCTACATCTCTAGAATCAATTTTGGCTGCTCCAAAAGTGAAGCCAAACATACACATAAACAAAAATCACTTTCAGTTTTCATTTTTTGAAATTTTGTTGATTTTAAAGTGCAAGTAAGGAGAAGAAATGCTAATTTAATGAATAATTGTGATTTGTGATAGAGGCAAGATTGATCGATAGCTAGGGAGAATGCATTTTCGGAAACAATAACAATGGTGTTTTGACATTTTAAAAATTTCTTAAAATGCTGAATATGTTTCCTAAATGTGAACATTAAAATCAATTTTGCCTCATCAAAAAATGAAATCAAACTATGTGATATAATTCCTGTCTTTGCTGCAATGGCACATGCTGCTAGTTTTCATAATCATAAAAGACAGAATGAATAGAGAAAATGCTGATCATTAGAAAGCCATCAATAAACAATACTGTGCATTGCTCCACAGATTTTGGAAGCTAATCCACTTGGGTTGAATTCACCAATCTAAATTAGATGCTTTATTAACTAAGAAAAACCAACAATAAATTACAAACACTTGAACAAAAAGAATTAATTCATATTAACAAAAACACGAGCTTATGAGAATTTGAACCAGTTAAGCCGTAGATATTACAAAGGTGATGCAGACTTTGTTTCTTATAAATATACTTCCATATACTAGTGATCGTATAACTGTTTCGGAATTAATCAAGGAAATCACATTTGTTGCAAAATATAAAACATGGCTAATGAACGACCAATCTGAGATATCCCAAGTGAACTAAGCTAAAAGTCATGAAGCCAATCAATTCCATTAATGTATGAAATACTCATGTAGGGAGCAGCTTCAAAATCCTTACGTTGCTTTCCATAAGAGACTCTTAGAGTGATGTTATTGCTACAAGTCTCGTACAATTATAGTATCAATCCATTTGTCTGGTAACTCATCATCGGATAAACATACTAAATTCGGAGATGCAGCTAGATGCGACAAGTTAGCCACTACGTTACTGCTATAGGGCCCAAATCTGGATAAGTTCTTGGGAGCTACATCGGACAAACGTGAAAGTAGATTGATTGCTAACATTCCCAAGCAAAGCAGTGACAGGTAATTAAGTTAGGAGTGGCTGAACTGCCTGATAGTTGGCGGTCTTAGGTGAAACAGATATTGAGCGTCTAGAAGAACATAGATATGGTGTTGGGGCACGTAACTCAACACCACAGATATCTTGCAGGTAACGCTGCCGCCAATAGTAATAAAATTGGCAGCTTGAAGGATGATGATATATACCAACAATAACATGTTAACATAGTTAGCACAAGGTGTGCCAACAAAATGCAACCACAGTTTTACAGACAGTCCACACAAGCAATAAAACTAACAAGTGCCCAAACAATCCAAAGGGCAAACAAGCCAATCATGAACACCTAAAATATAAACAGCATTAGCAGCCTTCATCCACCAGTATGAATGTATTTTAATTTTATCAACTAGCTGCTGCGTATTTGACACCTTATTTTGGAACAACCTGTTGTTGCGTTCTGACCATATAACCCAAACACATAAAAGCCACAGAAGTAGCATAAAAGATCATTTTTTTGACCCGCCTGACAAATAAATAAACTGAATAAAATGCTGTTGAGTATCAAGCGGGTCAACCCCATAGACTCTTATCCGTTGCCGGACAAGAGGCCACACCTCATTAAAAATGGGACAAGAAACAAACAAATGTTGCGCCGTTTCCACTTCACCGCACCCAGTCACACACCTCTGAGCCTCTTTAGAAATAATCACGCGAGCCAGCAGATTAGATTTGGTAGGCAACCTATTGCGGAGAAGACGCCAAGCCATGATAGACACTTTTGCCGGTGCCTGTTTGTGCCACCGTTATTATCTAGAACTTGGCTATCATCTGCAGTAAGCATATGGTAAACACTATGGACAGAATAGCCACCGTTATTATCAAGGTGCGAATTCCATCGATCAACAATCGAAACATTTAAAGTAACATCCGACAACAGTACTCGACACTCTCTAACCAAGTCCTCCTCCCAATCCCACAACCTCCTACGCCACTGCCAAGCCACCCCACCCTCCTCCACCCCCAATGCAAACATTTCCCCCACTAGACAATTTTTATTAACACTTAAATCATATAGATGTCTAAACCGAACCGCTAATGGGATTCCACCTAACCAAGAATCAGTCCAAAATAAAGTATCCATACCATCCCCCACCTTCTTAGAAATATTCTCTCTAAACCACCCTCCACCAACACCACTCCCTCCATCTCGAATGCGCACTACCTCGCACCACCATTGAGAACACCTGCGCCCCCTTCCCTCAACATACCATCCTCCTGACCATACCGGGCTACTAACTTCCGATACCACAAACCATCTTTGTCTACTAACATCCGCCAATACCACTTACCCAACAACGCTATTAAATTCTCTTAACTTCCTCACCCCCAATCCTCCCTACGAGCACAAACAGAGTTCCAATTTATCCATGATATTTTGCGATGGTCCTCACCCCCCCCTAAAAAAAAAATTATTAAATAAAGATTCAATAGAAGAGATTATACCTGCGGGAGCTATGAAGAAGGAAAGAGCATATATAGGCAGTGAAGACAGGACAAACTTTTTGAGAATCGGACGACCACCGAAGGAAAGGAACCTACTATTCCACTCGGACAGCCTAGATGCAATGCGATACACAACGGGATCCCAAAAGCACAACCGCCTAGCATCGCCACCAACTGACAAACCCAAATACACAAAAGGGACTCTTCCTACTTTACAATGCAAGGAAGATGCCGCCTTTGCCAACCAAGAATCGCCTATATTAACACCCGTCAACATGCTTTTATGAAAATTCACCTTAAGACCTGAAGCATTTTCAAAAAGCAATAACGCCGCCCAGAGGGCACGATTGTTTGCCCAACTCTTCTTCCCCAATAACAAAGTATCATCAGCGAACTTTAAATGAGAAATCTGCATCTTTTGATGCACTCCAATTTTATAAGCAGTGAATAAATTAACATCAAATAAGGCCTGCATCATCACATTAAGGCCTTCCGCCGCCAGAAGAAACAGGAAAGGAGATAAGGGATCCCCTTGACGTAACCCCCTCTTCAAACTAAACTCTAATGTGGGGCTGCCATTAACAAGAACAGAGGAATACGTCGTTCCAACACATTCCTTAATTCACTTCCGCCACAAAGTAGGAAATTCCATTCGGGACATTACAACATCTAAATACTTTCAATCGACAGAGTCATACGCTTTTTCAAAGTCAACTTTAAATAGTAACAATTTCTTATTCAATTTTTTCGCTTCATCCACCGCCTCATTTGCAATTAATAAACCATCTAAAATTTGTCTATTTTTCACAAAAGTTGTATGAGTCTCTGACACCACTTTATCAACAACCATCCGCAGTCTGTTTGCGAGCACCTTTGCCACTATTTTATAAAGACAACCAACCAAAGAAATTGGTCTAAAATCATGTAGTCTCTGCGGGCTATCAACCTTAGGAATTAAAGCAATAAAAATACTATTAATTCCTTTGGTTAATTTTCCGTTTCTATGAAAATCCTGCATAAATCGCATAATATCCTCCTTCAACACAGACCAAAACTCCTTTATGAAACCAAAATTGATGCCATCCGAACCGGGACTCTTGTAGTTGTCACGATCCCACACCGCTGCTTTCACCTCACCCTCTCCAAAAGGGCCCACAAGACCACCCCTGTCGCCATAATCAAGATGACGAAAAGCTAAATCATCAATAGAACACCGTGCGGCCCCTCTTGACAGAAAATGAGATTTAAAGTGATCTAATACTGCTGCCCTCACCGAGTGCACCCCTTCCACCACATCCATCAACCAGAAGCGAAGATATAGCATTACCACGACGCCTACCGGCCAAAACAAAGCGAAAATACTTTGAGTTCGCATCACCTTCCTGAAGCCACAATAAGTGTGACTATTGCTAACAAATATTTTTGTTCATTCGAGACAAAGAGTGAATGTCACAACTAATACTATAGTAATTGATAATGAGACAAAATGTTTTTTTTACTCATATCTTTGTTTTAAGGGTTATGCTAACGATCTTAAAGACACTTGTTAAGGATTCAAAAATTAAAAATAATTGATAAATTTTATGTATAAATAACTTTTTGTTGTTTAAATGTCTTGAATGCATAATTTCCAATATAGAATTTTCATCATAAACTTCTAAACTAGTGCCTAAATGGAGACACCCATTTCAGAGCATCCACAATGGAGATACTCATTTTTTAAAACTTAAATGAGTTCCACGTGTACACATACTGATTTATAAGTACTTAATCCCTTCAACCTAGTATTTAACACAAATTTTTTAAATGAGACCTACTAATCAACTATCAATAACTCTATATCATTACATTTTAATTTTTGAATATTATAAAAGTGTAGATCCCACTTAAAATTGGAGGTCTTAAGTGAGACCTTGGGTCTTATAAGACTCCAATAACTTATAACTTTTCTCCCCAATGGGATACTTATTAGCATTTTCCTTGTTTTATTTGTTTTTATTTATTATAAAGGTTCTAAAAAAAATTGTTCTATTCAATTTGTAAATAAATATTTGGAAGAAAAATAATTATCAATAAGATTTGTTTTTATTTTATTTTAATAACAAAAACTCAAAAACTTTAAAAAGATTCACTTACAAAAACAAAAAAAAAAATCAAAAATCTTTACGTGATATTTTAGTTAGTTTTTATTTCTCAATCATATTTTTGTTTTGGTTATATCCTAAAAAATTCTAAAGAGGTTTTGGTTAGTTCTTTTTTCAAGTAAAATATAGTTAAAATACTTTTGTTTCTGCATCTGTAACGTTGACGATGTAAAAATCATGGATTGAATTTGCAATTTATCAAAGCTAATATTTTAACCTGAATCAAATAAGCACCGTTCTAAGATGAGAAATAAAAAAAAGGACAAAACTTAGATACAATTCCTTAGGTTCTTTTCGTATGGTTCTTAACTAAAAATACAACTTTTTTGGAGATAATAAACTTTGAGAGAATTATGGATTTAAGGAAATCATGGTGAATTTAGTTAAGAATCATACGAAAAGCACCTAAGGAATTGTACCCAAGTTTTTTCCATAAAAAAAACACCGCAAAACAAAAATTCAAAATAAACAAAGTTGTCACAACGAAATCACAAAAACAAACGAAAGAAAATTGACAAATATGTGAAAATCACTTATTTAATTTTAACTAAAAGAGAAAGAAAACAAAATGGATAGATGATTTCAGATCAAAATTGACCTTAAGTCACCCTAGAAAAAAAGAGAAACATGAACCAGTGGCTTTGTCGGTTATAACCATCCAATTTACCAAATTTTAGAAAAATATGTTTTGGCATATATCTTCGCAAACCCTACTTTGGTACTCCTCTCTCTCTCATCATATATGCTTTGTCATGTTATAGATACAGATACAGATGGAAGACTCAACGAAGATGGATAGGATCAGTGACTTACCTGATGAATTATTATGTCACATACTTTCTTTTCTTCCCACAAAAATAGCTTTCACCACCAGAGTTCTTTCCAAGCGGTGGACCCCACTTTTCCACTCACTCACCATCCTCCGCTTCGACGATGAAACCGTGCATGACTACGCCGCCATCGATCGTTTCTGTGGTTTTGTAGATACACTCATGAACTCTCCTCGTCTCTCAGACCAATCCATCAAAACTTTTAGCCTCAAGTGTCGTTTTGTATTAAGTGATCACATCTTCGATTCATGGGTAGAAGCTGCTAAACGACGGTGTATTGAGGAATTTCATCTCTCCATGGCTGCCAGCATCTGGAATGACAGAATTTTCACGAGTCAAACCCTGGTTGTTCTCAAACTTGATAGGTTAAGAGTTGAAGCTGAAAATTTGCGTGGTGATCTTCCGTCTCTCAAAATCCTAAGTTTGAGACTTGTTTATTTTAAAAATCAGAAAGCTCTCCAACAACTTCTTAATGCTTCTCCTAACCTAGAAGATTTGAGGACTAATGGTATTTTATACATCAAACGTTACGAAAGCATAGTTAATTCCTTGTCCCTGGCTAGCTTGGTTAGAGCTGAAATCGGTGCAATTGATGTTCCTTATAATGTAGTTAATAATGTCGAGTTTCTATGCCTAGCAGGAAATATTATTTTTAAAAGCTTTCCAGTGTTTCCAAACTTAATTCACATTAACCTACAGTATTATTGCTTCTTTCATGGCTGGGATGGCATAGTACAATTGCTCCAACATTGTCCCAAGCTTCAAATTCTTTTTATTAGTAAGGTTTGTTGAGTAATATATTTGTTTGCTTGTTCTGTTTCAAATATATTTTGATAAATGTTGCTTTTCATTCATTTGACAGTGGTGGTCCAGGTCATCCAAGGAATGGAAATGGCCAAATTCGGTTCTTGAATGTGTTTCGTCTCACCTCAGATCATGTACAATTTTAAACTTGGAAGGATCGGCAAATAATCTTCGATTTGCAAAGTATATTTTGCAGAATGCGATGCTTTTACAAGATATGACAATCGACGTTACTACTAGGTCCTCAAATGAAATGCTTTTGGAAAGGAGTCAAATTATAGAAGAATTGTCCTCTTGTCCAAGGATATCTCTTGCATGTAAACTTTCATTTAAGTAAAAGTAGTTACTAGAAGTTTCAATGTTTTTCATTTGTTTCTATTCTTATGATATGCAACCATTTAGTTTGAAGAACATTTGTGTTGATGTTTTCTAGGATGGACTACCATTTTGGGTCGATAACAGTAATTTTATTAGTTACTTCATTACATCAGTGTAGCTTTACTCAACGAGTAGGTCTTTCAATGATGCATATGAAATTTATGATTCTTATTTTTACATTTAGTAATTTGTTTTCATGATTATGTGTCAGTTTGTGGTATAATATTGAGATCTAGGAAGCTTCAACTCTAAGGTTTGGAACCGCACACATAATGTTTTAGAACTGCACAATATAATATCAACTTATATGCCTCTTCAAAAATAAATAATATCAACGTATATGCTGCCAATCTAGATTTTGGACTGCACAAATAATGTAACATATATGTCTGAATCGTTTTATTTTCAGTTCCTGTTAACTTGCTTTTAATGATTGATTTTGAAACATAATAATGTAACTTATATGTCTGAATCGTTTTAATGATTGATTTTCAAAACTGCACAAATATTGTGTTTCCTATATTGGTTGGTTTTTTCATATTTAATTGGCTATGGTTCCTTATGACTTTGCAAAATGAAATCTAAGATAAGCAATGATTTACATATTTGGCTTCTTAGAATTTGCGGTTGGGTCTAACACAACCCCACAAAACCAACTTGTGAGGTAAGGACTGCTCACACTTATAAACACTTGTTTACATCATTTACAATTTCAGATTGGTTTGGGCAATGTTCTACCAGATGATGCTCCTTTTCGTATTTGTTGTTAGGTGAATGAAGCACTCTCGTGTTAATCATATAAACCATCCATGTATTAATGTAGAAATAGAAATGGTTATGTGCTACTAGAAATGTAACTTGTTTAGTATATTGATTTTACATGTTTTGTAATGCTTACCATAACTTTTGAATCAAGACTAGGCAGAAGTGTTGAGTCACAGACATGCACTACTTACTTCTTCAGGTACTTAATTCTCAGTACCATCCTATTCGGATCTATTTCTATGGCTCCAAGTGTCCCAACAAGCACTACTTACATATATGAAGCTTGGACACCGACACACGTCAGTGTCGGACACTCCTATGACACTCGTACAAAATGTGTCGGATAACTCAGACAAGTGTCCTAAATAAAATTGTTTTTCACTTTACTTCGACACCCTTTGGACCGGTGTCCGACACCTATATAACATTCGTACAAATCGTGTCGTACAACTGAGACAAATATCTGAAACATAAATTTTTTTCTCTCTTCCTTGCACACACCGTAGATAAGAGTTTAAAATAGGGGTTGGTATGGGTGTGAGGGATGAGTATGGTGATTTACTCTCGGCTAAAACAGGTTGGTCTTTTGCAACAACTGTCAGATTTAGATTTTCGAATAGGGGGACCGAATCTGCAAAATGGTGAAAATTGAAGGATCAAAATATTCAAATGGTTGGATACACTCAAGGATTACAATCAATAATGACAAAAACTCAAAATTCTAACTACAATTTCTAATCAATTCTAAAGGGAAAAACAATCATACTCAAGAGCATTAAACAGATCAAAGTCAATTATGTGCCTCTTGAATCAATTTTGGCTCATCTAAAAGTGGAATCAAACATTTAAAAAAAACCTAAATATAAAAATGATGTGGCGTCTGGTCTGCATAACTCTTTGATACAATACATCCCTATGTTGCGAAGGTATATGCTGCAAGTATTCAATAATCATAAAGCATACACTATTCAATCAAATGCATACCACAAGATACTCATTGGCCAACATCGACGGTTGTGTCTAAACTATTGATACAATACTATTGATAATCTCATAGCCAAATATGATTAGAATAAATGCTGATCAATCATAAAGCCAGCAATAAACAATGGGTGAATTTGCCTCACAGATTCTGAATCAAGATTAGGCAGAAGTTAATTGAGCAGAAAGGTTCCTACAATGTACATTCCAGTGTTGTATCTACATGTTTCTTCCTCTGGTATAAATTGTTGAGTACCATCCTATCCAGATCTATTTTCTATGGCTCACAATTGTCCCAACAAGCACTACTTACCTATTAAGCATGGACATCTCTACGACAATGTGTGTCATGGTGTCTGACATGCGTCGGTGTTGGACATTCCTATGACACCCGTATGATACGTGTCGGATAACTAAGACAAAGATGCATAAGGATCTAGAAACAGTGAAAGGTAAATGATCATAAAGTACATATAAAATCATTTCTTTCATTCAATGATTATGATCCAAGTTGATCAACAACTTCAGAACCCGAAGAAGCTTCACGGAGGACTTGCATTGCCTCAAACACCTTTATCTTCATATTCTTCGGGAGACACAATCAGATGGATAACCTCCGACTGATCCATTTCTAGTACCACATCTGTTTAGCAAATAAGTCAATGGAAGTTAGATTTTACATGCCATGATAGGTTTAATTTTTTTTAGTAAGGTGATGGTTTTGGCAACAATAAATTATAATATATCCACACACTATCGCAAGTCTAGAGTTTTAGCAGTAATAGCTTGAGTAGCTAAGCTCAAAATATAACATAGTAAATCAAAGCTTAAGTTTGTGTTTGGAGTTCGATTAGCTAATGTTGGAGTGTGAATCAACTGATTTTGCAGTATATGAAATATTATTAAATAAAGCTGGATATAGAATGTTTAACATTATATATAACATTATAACAATGTATATCAATGTATCAAAAAATGTAACATTATAACAGAATTAGTTCATGTCACAATTGTAGGTTGACTTGGTTTAAATTTGGTGTGCTTGTTATGAAGTATTTTGTATTAATTGAATTGAGCAGAAGATGATTTTGAGCATTGTTGCCGAAAGAAATGTTCAACATGCGCACATTGGACGATAATTAAACTTCATGAAGTACGAAGCTCCTGATCCAAAACTCTAAAGGTGAATATTCATTCATTGCTTATTTGTGTGAGGCAGTAATCATTAATTCAAATTATTCAGTTTGTTTTGATGATGCTAAGAATATAAAACAACAGATTTTACGCAATTTGAGACTACTTGAGCTTCAGGAAATAACAGAAGCCAAATAACCACACCCTTTTGATGATACTATGTGTAGCTGATAAACAATGGATAGGACATAAACTTTTGACTGAATGCTAGAACAAACAAATGGCACAAATTTGTTTGGCTAATATACTATATACTAGGACACTATCCATTATGTCGATGTTTTTAATAGGCAAATATTATTAGTTAACTTGTTAGGGGAGAGCGAAATGTTAGTGCCAGAAATTTGACCCTAGACCTCTTGCATATAATTCCTTCAGAGACTTGTCCATTGCTAAGAGGATCACACAATTCTGTTTCAAACACTCGTTAACAACAAATTGAACTATCACCCACTTCGACACAATTTGGAGTTTCATTTTTTCCAAGCAATACCGGGACAGGTAAATAAACTCCGAAGTAAAAGGGCACACTAATTTGATACTAGTTACTTTATATACACCTTTGGTTGTTCAACATATACATTTTCATTGGGTGTACCATCTTGCTGGTATAGCTTCCAGTCTTTTATGTGAAGCAAGGGCTGTATTGTGATTGAGCGAGCAAGCATTTACGACAGTAACAATGACTAAACCGTGTAAATCTTAAGTGTACAGTTTCTTCTCGTCCCTTTTATGTACTAGCTATTTTATGATTTTTCTGCATATTTGCTCTATTGCAGTGCTTTATATTTTATGATCTTCATTGAGAAGTTAAATCACAATGATGAGTTTTGCTTCAAGAAAATATTCAGTGATATTTTATCAATTATACTATCAATCCATTTGTGAGCAGCTACAACGACATGTGTGTTATTCGTAAAATCACTGCGGCTACTGTCAATATATAATGTTATAAAACTGCAGGAGTGTTCAATAATTAGAGCAAGCAGTTAGCCCAGTAAACAAAAAATATAATTCTAGAATCTGTCATCAGTCCCAATATATAACCCACCAAACTAACCAAAGCTATATCATGGTCAGGTGTTGGGACAAATGCATGCAAAACCGTTTGTTTAGTAACTCATCATCTGATAAACATACTAAATTTGGATATGCAACTAGATGAAACGAGTTAGCCACCACACTACTGCTATTGGGCCGAAATGTACCATTCGCGCGTGACATCTAAATAGAGAGCTTTTGCTCTCTGATCCACGCGCCTAGGGCATGTGCCTTGCACATGGCTTCAGCCCTTAGTGCCGTTTTTTCTTTTCTCTTCGTCTTTTTCTTCTGAATTGGTTTTGGAACTTGGACAAAATTCCTCCAACATGTGATGTCTTCAGAGGCCTCTTGGATCTTCTTCATTCCATGTCTTCCATTTCTTCATGAGGTGTCTTGCTTTCCATAATTACATGATTTTTCAGTACAGTACTTCATAAACACCTATGAATTGCTCGGTTTAGGGAAGAAACATAATTACATTAATCAATATGAAAATAATACAAAATGCCCCTTAAATCATGAGAAACTTCTCTAAAATCCCTCTTTATTGACTTAAATCACAATTAAAATGACTAAAAAAACACACTGAAAATAAAGTAAGACAACATGTCATGGAGTGTGATTTTTGATGCTCAATCAACCTATGAAAGTCTCTACGTTTTTCCTAAAGTCTTCATCTTCTCCTTCTATTTTCCCTTCTTTAATGAGAACTTTTATTGAATTTTGAGAAACTCCTCTTGATAGCTATATATAATTGACCATGGCTGAAAACATCTTGTGGAAGATAGATTCCGACATTGGGAATGGTCTTTCCTTGTGACTTATTTATGGTAATAGCAAAACTTAGTCTAACGGGAAACTATTTTCTACTAAGCACAAAGGGAAGTCCTGAACTCGCATTTGTTTTTAATTTAATTATGGGCAAGAATGCTCCTTTCTCAGCATTGCTTCCTGTTAGGATTTCCACATCCAACATATTCTTAAATAAACCACGACATAACAATCGTGTCCCTTTACACAGGCCATATCTAGGGTCTATGTTTCACAATAACATAAAAAATGCACCTTTTTTTACCTTTAAAATATGTTGTCGGATACTTCCTTGAGCAATTGAGTTTAGGAATTCTTGTTGATATGGTAGTGTGGCCATTTGTTTCTTTCTACCCTGTTTATCTATCTTTAATCCACCAGTTCTATTTCCACTTCTTTTTTATATTTCTTCTTTTATATTGTGATCATGAATTATGATATTACTGCTCGCCTATGAATCACATACACTCTTCATATTAGATGTGTCTGCACACGTGTTGCATCCGCATCCACAAATATAATTACCCTAAATTATGTGATTTTCTCAAACTATCAACGTTATTGACGTGTCAGTATCTGTGTTGTATCTGGTGTCAGTGTTCGTATCCATACTTCTTAGCAGTCATCTCTTTTAATGGCCTCTCAGATGGTGGTTTGAATGTAACCAAAAACATAAGATGGTGGTTTGAAGTTTTCTAGTGTTTCTGTTTTTAGTTGTTGGTAACATGAGTGTGATTATGGTTTAACAATTTTGAATTGTTTAAATGGTTTTAACACTTTGATTTTACTGTATTTTGTTGGATATTGGATGGGGCCATGTGAGCAGTTTATCAATTGTATACATGTAGAACGTTTGGAATCATAAAGAAAAAAGAGATGCTTTTATTCCTTTAAACGGCAATGGAAGGAGCTTAACGACAGGGGATGTTATTGCTTAATTTCCCTTTATTTAATAATAATTAAAAATAACATGGTTCTCTTTATATAAAAAAAAGACACGCTATCATAGTTTGTATAAGCAATTATAAACCAGCAAAGTCATTAATCCTTAAAATTAATCGTAAACAATTTGAATCATAATCACTTCTAAACCAACAAAGTCAAATATAATCAATAAAATTAATCGACCTTGATTAGTTGTAACATGAAAGAAAAAGAAAAAAACTTACAGGTTAATTTTGAATTCTGATGCAGAGGGCTGAGAGGGGTTGAGAAAAACTAAAAAATGCGGGAACGAACTATTAACTGTGAGAACCCTACTTATTAATATATAATATTGTGCTAACAAATCTTTTTCTAAAATATTTTGAGTCCTAATCTTTTTTTAGAGGATATAAAGTTCAATCTTTAATATTATTTTTTGCTCACGTTTGTTACTATTCTTATTTTTTTAGAGAATTTAAAGTCCAATCTTTAACATTATATTTTGCTCATATTTGTTATTAATCTTTTTTTTCAGAAGATTTAAAGTCCAATATTTAACATTATTTTTTGCTTACGTTTGTTACTAATATTTTTTTTTAGAGTATTTAAAGTCCAATTTTTAACATTATTATTTTTTGCTCATGATTGTGACTAATCTTTTTAGAGGATTTAAAGTCCAATCTTTAACATGATTTTTTCCTCACGTTTGTTACTAATCTTTTTTTTAGAGGATTTAAATTCCAATTTTTAACAAATTTTTTGGTCACGTTTGTTACTAATATTTTTTTAGAGGATTTAAAGTCCAATCTTTAACATTATTTTTTGGTCACGTTTGTTACTAAATTTTTTTAGAGGATTTAAACTTCAATCTTTACCATTATTTCTTGCTCATGTTTGTTACAATTGATCAAAGGCTAAGGAAGAGTAACTTAATAAAATAATAAAATAATATGGAAATACTGTTTTTTGTGGAAGTAATAAAATAATATGAAAATACCTTTTTTTGGGGAAGGGATATGAAAATACTTGGCAATCTTTGTCGGTTGTATTGAGGGGAACAACACAAATGTACAACATAAAATCGGCTGATAAAAAAGTAACATGAATTTTTGCTTTGTGCTAGTTTTTTGTGAGTTTGATTTATGGTTAACGGAGGTAAAAGATGGTTAACGGGGACGATTAGTGACATGGATTAGTAATCCACGTGTTATTTTATAATTGGCTAACAGTAAGAACAGTTCATAAGGAATTGTGTGTAAGTTTTCTTCTTAAATTAAAATTTATTTTTATCTATTTGTTACATGTGTTATTTGTATTTAAAATTAAAATTAAAAATTAAGGGTATTTTTGGAAAGAAAAGTTCAACCCAAAAGTTTGCTGAAAGGGGTAGTTTTGTTTATATATAGTATATATATGGTATAAATATACATATCTATCTATTTTCAGTAACCTCATATTTACCATTAGTATTTTTTTTATTTCTCATCGTTTGTTTAACATGAGTCTCTTGCTAGTTTTACTGGAATACAGTTTTTTTGGTGTTAATTGAAAACAAAATTTGTTAGCGGCATTGTGTTAAAATAAAATAAAAGTTACTCTCAAGTTTAGCACAACGCTTCGCAAACCCTACTTTAGCACTTCTCTCTCTCATTGATGGAAGACTCAACGAAGATGGATAGAATCAGTGACTTACCTGATGAATTATTATGTCAAATACTCTCTTTTCTTCCCACCAAAATCGCTTTCACTACCACCGTTCTTTCGAAGCGGTGGGCACCACTTTTCCACTCACTCACCATTCTCAGCTTCAGCACCGAAACCGTGCATGACTACGCCTCCTTCGATCGTTTCTGTGGTTTTATAGATACACTCATGTTCTCTCCTAGTCTTTCAAACCAATCCATCAAAACTTTTAGCCTTAAGTGTGGTTATATATACACCTATTATGGTTGCCACGTCTTCGATGCATGTGTAGAAGCCGCTAAACTACGTTTTATCGAGGAATTTCATCTCTCTATGGATACCCAATACATCATGAATGACACAATCTTCACGAGTCAAACCCTAGTTGTTCTCAAACTTGAGAGGTTACAAGTTGAAGCTGAAAATTTGTGTGGTGATCTTCCGTCGCTCAAAACCCTACATTTAATACTTGTTCGTTTTAAACATCAGAAGGTTCTCCAACAACTTCTTAATGCTTCTCCTAACCTAGAATATTTGAGGACTTATCGTATTTTATATAACAAACTTTACCAAAACAGTGCATTAGAAAGGTTTAATTCCATGTCCCTTGCTAGGTTTGTTAAAGCTGAAATCAGTGCAATAGATGTTCCTTATAATGTAGTTAATAATGTTGATTTTCTATGCGTATACGACGCGGAAGAGATTATTGTTAAAAGCTTTCCAGTGTTTCCTAACTTAATTGACATTACACTACAATTTGATTGCTTCTTTCCTGGCTGGGATGGCATAGTACAGTTGCTCCAACATTGTCCCAAGCTTCAAATTCTTTTTATTAGCAAGGTTTGTTGAGTAATATATTTGTTTAATCATTTGTTCTATTTTACATATATTTTGATAAATGTTTCTTTTCTTCTTTGACAGAGGAGCTCCAGGTTCTCCGACGAATGGAAATACCCAAATTCGGTTCCTGAATGTGTTTCGTCTCACCTTAGATCCTGTACAATTTTAAACTTTGAAGCCTTTCCAAGGAATCTTAGATTTGCAACATATATTTTGCAGAATGCGAAGCTTTTACAAGATATGACAATCGACTTTACTACTAGGTCCTCAATTAACATGCTTTTGGGAAGGAGTCAAATTATAGAAGAATTGTCCTCTTGTCCAAGGATTTCTCCAGCATGTAAACTTTCATTTCAATACAAGTATGCGAGGCTATTCTTATGATATGCAACCATTTAGTTTGAAGATCATTTATTCTTCCTAGTAAAATTAGCTCTTTCATCAATGTATTCTAGGATGGACTATACCATTGTGGATGCTTTTAATTTTATTTTGCTCTATTGCATTGAAAGCGAGAATTTTTCCAAGCAATTTTATTAGTTACTTTATTACATCATTGTAGGTTTACTCAACGAGTAGCTCTTTCATTGATGCATATGAAATTTATGATTCCTATTTTTGCATTTAGTATTTTGTTTTCATTGATTATGTGTCAGTTTGTTGTATAATGTTGAGATCTAACAAGCTTCAACAGAAGCTTCAACATAACTCTTATAGTTTTCTATGGTTTGCTACCAATCTAGATTTAGAATTGCACAAATAATGTAATATATATGTCTGGATCGTTTTATCTTTCAGTTCATGTTACTTGCTTTTAAATTTAATACTTAATTTTGAAACATAAAAACTGGACTTGTTAGTTTTTGTTGATGTTTGTGTTTTGTAATAGAATTTGCTTAGAGGTCATTACTGAAATTGCTTTAGAGTTGAAGAATTTTCCTCTCTTTAAAACAGCACAAATAATGTAACATATAAGTAGCAAAATTTGAACACTCGTGATCATGGTTAACTTGTTAGGGGGAGAGCGAAATCGGTTTAGAACACTCGTTAACAGCAAATTGAACTATCACCCACTTCCACACAATTTGGAGTTTCTTTTGCTCCAACCAATACCGAGACATGAACATATTCCCCCAAAACTGAGAAGTAAAAGGGAACACTAATTATGTTAAACCTTTGGTTGTTCAACTTATACATTTTCACTGGGTTTACCATTTAGGAACGCAGACCCCTCCTCACAAGCTGGATTCCATTTTAAAATTCCACATTGTTTGTAAAATCGGTTGGAAAATCGGTGGAGGTGATGGTTGGTTTGTTATTTGAAAGTGTGATGGTGTAACTGAGGTGTGGGAAATAAATGTGGTACAACTTTGAGGGCTAGGCCGTGTGGTTGGAGAAGGGGAGGTGAGTTGATTATATGAAGAATTAAGATTAGGTGGAGTTTTTTAGTGGTTCAAAGTTGGTGAGGAAGGCTGGTATATTTGATGAACCTGTGGGCTTTTATTTGGGTCGGATTGAGTTTGAGTCAAGAGGTGGTTGATGATGTAAGGTGATAAATCATCATCTAGGAATGTGTATGTTGCGGGTTTAGTAGTGTGTATCTTTGCATAAGGAAAATTTGTTTCGTCAAATATGACATGACGACAAATGATAATTTTGTTTGAAGATAACTCAAGACACTTGTAACCTCTATGATTTGACGGGTACCCAAGAAAGACACATGGTGTAGAGCGAGGTTGTAGTTTATGTATTGTAGTGGAAGTGAGAATAAGATGGGTCTTTTTGATGCAACATTTTAAGGGGTGACTCAAAATTTGATAGCTTTACTAGGTAAAATGTTCAAAAGATAAGTTGCCATTTCTAGAGCATGATGCCAGGGTAACGATGCACGAATTAACAAAGTTCAAATAATAAGTTTAATGGAACGTAATTTTCGTTCAGACTTACTATTTTGAGAAGATGTATATGGGCAAGACAAACGAAAATGAATTCCATTGGTTTCACATATTTTTTGAAAATTGTTATTTACATACTCACGACCATTGCCACACTGAATGGTTTTAATTTCCTTTTGAAATTGTGTGTTTATGTATGCATAAAGTATTTGAAAGCAAGAGTATACTTGAGATTTTTGTGAAATGGGAAATGTCCACAAAAAGTTTGAGTAATCATCCAAAAACAGAACATAATATTTGTGACCTAACGAACTTAAAACCGGAGATGTCCATACATCGCTATGTAAAATATCAAAAGGCAACAAACTATGATTATGATAATTCATAAATGGCAATTTAACATGTTTACCATGAGGACAAGATTGAAAAAAAGGAGAATGTATTTTCCTAGAATCATTACATTCAATCAATTTATTTTGTCTAAGAGAATTTAAAACTTGTTTTCCTAGATGACCTAAACGATCATGTCAAAGAGACGACGACTGAGTTGCAAATGATGATGTAGGCTCGACTTTATTTGTGGAAATGGTGCTGGTAGTGATAGGGTATAGGTCGCCACGACTCTCAAAACTCATTAGAGCCATCCCCGTCTGAAAGTCCTTCACAAAAAAACCAAACAGATCAAATTCAATTGAAACTTTATTATCTGTAGTAAATTTATGAACAGAAACCAAATTTTTAATTATATTAGGGGCATGTAGTACATTTTTTAGGAGAAGAGGGGGGCTGAAGTGAGGGAATGTATGAACTACCTAGACCATAAATTGGAACTGAATGACCATATCCTACGATGATTTTATTAGATTTGCTCAATTTAGTATAAGACGAGAGATTACCTTGCGAGGATGTCATGTGAGAGGTAGCACCGGTGTCCATATACCGTCACTGATCTGGCTGAGCAAGACTAAGGGTGCAAATAGCATTCTCAATATTAGTTGGAGTGGGTGCATTCACATTAAGGGAAGCTTGTGGTTTTGGCCCAAGAATTTCTCCTTGTGGGACAGTATTGTTAGACCAGTTCCAATTGTAAGTGGGGTAAGGAGATGGTGGCATGTTCAATTGAGCTGCCCATTATTGCCATGGTGTCCATTGTTGTTTCCATGGTGCTTGCTGTCCGCAACCACCGGAACGACCACCTCTTCCATTATTTCAGCCATCGTTGTTGTTACGATTGTTTTTCAACGGCCGCGAGAATTGTTGTGGTTCTGCCCGTTGCTCATGGAATAGGACGGGGGAGAGACATCGGTCAGTAGTGTGGTGGTGTTAGCCACAAGTGCTGCTGATGTTGAAGAGGAAGAATCACGAGCAGCACGTTGAAGAATGGTCGATTCTTTGAGCTCTAATTTGTATTTGGCAGCAGCAAAAGGTAGGTAAAGGGTCATGTTGCTGGATGTAGGTGACAAATCCGGCATAAGCGTCGGTGAGTCCAGAAATCATTTTCAATACCAAGCAGGTATTTGATCAGAGAGATGTTTGAGGTGATTACAGTAAGCCTTCGTGGAAGGAAAATCCTCAAGATTGGTCTTGCTAAACTGGTTTTCAAGTTGCACAACCCTTGAGTGTTTGTTGTCATTGAACATGGTAGCAATGTGATTCCAACATGCTTCGGCAGTATCGTTAATCACAAGTATAGAGTTAAGGATGTCCTGTATGACAGTTGCATACATCCATTGCAGCACAACAACGTCAAGACGATTCCAAAGGTCAGAATCGCTGGCTTTGTGATCAGCTGCCGCACGGATGGCTTTTTCATCAGATGGGGGGATGATATGATCAAGCAGGTTGTGGACATATGCTTGCACCAAAAAAAGTGCAGACCAAGAGAGATAAAGGTTGGAATCATTGTCCAATGTCACCGGAATGATGGTTTTGACATTGTTAATGGTGAAAGCGGAATGGATGGTGGTTTTCACCGCCGGAGTAGATTGGCTGGTTGCTGATGAAGTGTCATCAACATGATTTCAGCCATTGTAGAAGTGAGGAGAGGGGGGGAAGTTTTGATGATTTTAGGGTTACTGGATCAAAAAGAAAGCTGATACCACATAAGAATATAATTCCCTGATTGTATTGATATCGTTTGTGAAAATATATACAATTGTTTACAAAACTTATTTAGGAAATTAAATAAATTCTCATGAATTGTGATTCATGGCTAATCAATATTTACAAGTCAAACAATGATTATAGACATATTCTAATATTTATTAATTAACAAAAACCAACAATAAATTACAAACACGTGAACAAAAAGAATTCATATTAACAAAAAAATGAGCATATGAGAAGTTGAACCAGTACAGCCGTAGAAATTAGAAAGGTGATGAAGAGTTTGTTTCTTATCAATATACAAATCAAATGATCAAGGAAATTACACTCGGTGGAGATTGCAGACCAAAATTTAGTAGAGGTTAAAAGAAATAGACAACTAAAATGAATGAATGGATGCAACACATGAATGAAAAGAGAAACAGATTGAAGAATTACCATACCTTTAGTCATGGCATCTACGTTTGAATTTGAAAGTGCGACTCCATTGATTCTTTGGGAATGAAAGCATAAGTTCTATGAGGAGCAATGACGGCAACTTTGAACCCTAGTTCATTATTTAACCGCATATCTTGCTCTTTTTTTTGTAGTGTTACAAAGCAACGAGGCAAAAAGAAAAAGGAAAAAGAGGGAGAGACAAAATTAAGTTTCAAGCTTATCTCTCAGAATGAGATATTCCATGCGAGCAGGGCACCTTACATGTGATCCTTCCTCTAATATATTATATAATATTAGCAACAAACTCGTGCTAAAAATGGGCCCGTCCTCCGCACTGGCTTGACGTTGAAGCAGGGGTCACACGTCTAAGCGAATTGCAATATTATATGCATTGAGAAAAAATTAATGATGAAGTTGGAGTTAATGATAGAAGAGTAAATTACATTGATCTTTCTTAATGTTTTCTTAAACAACACAAGAATGCCCTCTAATTTTATCTTATAATTCATTTCAATAACCTTCTAAATACACAATTAAATTTCAGTCATATTAGTTTGATATATCTTGTATCTGTTTTCTCTTTTGGCAATAAGTTGAATGAGGTTTTTTTCTCGCAATGGAGAAACAACAATGATTGTTTTTACCAACAAATAGAATCAAACATCGACAATTACATAAGAGGCTAAAAGAGAGTATGGAGAAGGATGGACATTGTGGTTGACTAATGAAAAGGAAATAATATTCGATATATTTGTTTTATTACATTAGGGTTTAAAAATAACACGACATTTACAGAGGAACAATAAGTGATCTCTTAAGTTTGAAAAAATCACCAATGTATTAAGTTTAGCTGCATACCGACTCATCTCTAGTTGTTCAGACTTTTAAGAAATCTTCTTTGATTTGCTAATCCTTAAAGAATAGATAAGATAATTGTAGCATTCTGATTAGACAAATGAACGTAATGATCACTCATATCTATAGGAATGGAAACCATTGTGCTGACAGAATGGCTAATAAAGGTCTCTCTTTAAACTCTTATATAGTTTGGTAAGATTTGCCATCTTTTATTAGCGAGGCTTTTGATAGGAATCTTATAGGATTGCCTAGTTGTAAAGTTTGTATTAGAGGCGTTTTTATTCTCTCTCTTATCTAGGTGACATTTTCAGGTTGTAACTCTTTGCAACTCATCCTTTTTGGGAAAAAACGGGAAGAAAAATGGTTGAAAATTAAGGGAGTTCATATAAAGAAGTTAATTGCTAAAAAATGGAATTAACAATGCTTAAACCGTGTTATATTACAAGGGAAGTGTTTGTCATTTTGATACCTAAATAAGGGAGATTGATATTTAGTTAGTAAAATAGAGGGGGTCCTTATGTTATTTAAGAAGACCTTAAGGTAGGTTAGTGTAATTTCTCCATGATTTTTTTAAAAGAGTAATTTTCTGATAATAAAATCATTGAAATAATTGTCATTAAATATTATAAAGTGGTAGAATAAAAATATGTCAAAATAATATAAATAATAAAGATCTCGTTGAAGATAAAATTCTTGTTACAAGTCCCGTACATGAATTGTACAACTATATTATTTAACTACTCTTAGATAATTTATCCATTATTTTTTATAGGTATACTTCTAAAGGCTATAATAATTACCAACAATCTTCAACAATGAATATTTTTTTTGGTACAATGAAAAATATTATTTTATAGTATGATATTAAGATAAACAAAAAGCAAATATAAATTATTATTACAAAAGAATCAATTTTAAAAATGTGAAATTTTCTGAAAATAGTTGTATGGTTGCAATAAATATTAATCCCGTGTATATGTACCGTTTGGTCCGGTTTTTTTTTTCTTTTCAGCTTCTCTACATTTTTAAGGAGAAACTAGGACAAACACAATATCAATTAAGTACTTACTAAAAAAATACTTTTTTTAGAATGCATAAAATTGAATGAAATTAGCTTTGACCAAAAGTTGTTGAATGCTACTTCAAAAAACTACTTCTCGGTAATTTATTTCACAAACACCTCTCTTCAACTCACGCTGGGAACATTTTCTTTTATTTTTTAATATTATATTTCAATATGTTTTTTTCTTCCATTTAATTTAATTTTATTTTCCGGTCCATTTTATTTTATTTTTTTTGAAGTAGGGTTCATTTAATTTTATTATGTATTTTTTGAAGGAATTTTATTATCTTTTTATCACTTATATATTTAATTTCAATATCGTTTAATTATCACCACCTCACACATATTTTTATTCACATTGTCATGAATGACACCAAATATTTTTATTTTCTTTCTTCAACCTCGCAAATACACACACACATTAGTGCTTAGAGTAATACTTTATGTTCGTCTGTCTGTTTTTTTGTTACGTTATTGTGTATAATTTTTTATTAGTCTTGCATAATGTGTATAATTATTTTGCGTGTATATATAAAGAATATATTTATAATATGTATATGTGTTTGTATATATAAAGAGAATAGTTTTGTCGGAAAAAAAAAGAAGAGAATAGTTGGTTTTTTGACGTGTCCGTCCTTCCTCTAATTTTTTTATTGGTTTTTTAAAGTCAAATATAGTTAAAATACCAAAAATATTATGTTGTTTCTTTTAGTCAAATATTCTAAAAAATTTCAAAACATTGTTTTATTTTTATTTTGTTTTTATTTCTTGGTCAAATGTTCTCAAAACCCCAAAAAGATTTAGTTTTATCATATTTAAAAAGAAAACAAAAACAAATACCCTCAAAACCCCAATTGAGTTGAAAACTAGAACAGTCCCACACCATTGAGTTTCAAGAGCAGAAAGAAGAAAGTGTTTGAAGTAGGGAAATAGAAGTAGTCGAGGAAGAAATTGAAAATAATAGTGAATTTGAGGAAAAAACATAAACAATATGGGAACTTACCGATAACGACTTCATTTTGAGGAAAACCAAATATCAACTTCTACTAGTGATAAACCTCAAGTACTTCCATATTATGTGAAACTTCCTTATTTACATTTGATAATGTTTGAGGGAAAGAAAATGAGAATAGAGTAGAGAGTGCTAATGGAGGAGAAAAGAATGCGAAGTTGATAGAGGAGGGATCCATATTGAGGAAATAAAAATTTAAATTGTCAAGAATTGGAAAATAACCTAATGTTGTTTCACCCAATGCCAAAACTCTACACCCTCCTGATGTTATGAAGAAAAAAGAAGAACTGTCGATGGAAGAATTCTTGTAACTAATGAAAAAAATATAGATTACCCTTCCTTTTATGGATATGTGATGTAGACAAGCTAGCAGCGCGAATCGAAGACGAAGTAGCGTGCAAGAAAGGTTCAGTCGGAATGGTGCAGATTTTCCATCCGATGTCTGATTGACCCGAATTATACCTTTTCGGAAAGCCCCGGATCTCATTCGAGGTCGTTTGAAGGTCCGAAACTGCCTTTTAATATTTCAACATTTTCTAAAACTTTCTATTTTATTTCGTTTTGTTATTTTTCGGCCCATACAAGTTTGTCATTTCTTTTAGTATTTAAATAAAACTTATGCAGCCTAAGAGGCACTTTTTCATTCAATAAAAATATTCGAGACTTTTCTCTTAATTCTAGTGGATTTCGGAAACCCTTATCTGATAGGTTTGTCGTTTGCAACATGTTTTTCTTTTAGGTTTAGCGCTTGCTAACCCTTGCTTCCCTTTCGCGTCAGTTAGTATCAGAGCCTGATAAGATAAACGGGGCTCTATCTAAGATAAACCTATCATATTGTGATGCTCATAAAAAATGATGTTCTGTTATACTCAAGAAGGATCCATAAAAGAGAAAAGATTTTGGACACACAAACAGTGATGAAGAAGTTGAAAAGGAAAACAAGGTTGAGGAAGAAAAATATGAATTTCCAGAGGAATTAAAAAACAAGAGTACTACGGTTTTCAAAAAGAAGATACAAATCAATATCTCTTTGGCTGAAGCTCTTCAAAGGTAAATTGAGAACATTAATTGATTAAACAGAGAATAGGATTTCAATATTGATTAAGCATATATTGAAGTTCTTTCAAAATGACGAATCATATTTTCAAGATAGTTATTGTCATACCAAGACTGCTTTGAAGATAATCAATTATGCTCTAATCCACTCGAAGAGCTTTGGTAAGAACTTTTTACGAAATAGATTTAAATAAAGCATTTGCAATTGTGAACTTCTTTAGCTTTAACAAGTGTATGATGTTTTTGTCCTCGTGAGTTTAGTTCAGTTGGTATGGACAATGCATAAAATAGGCAAGGTCCAGGGTTCAAACCCTGGCCACCACAAAAAAAAAAAGTGCATGATGTTTACATAATTTTCCATTTACAATACCGCAGTGGTGGAGGGACCATGGGGGCCAGGGGTGGCCGTGGTCCCCCCCCCCCAATTTTTCTAATTTTTTTTTTACAACTATTATACTATTATTTTATACTGCTATTTACACATGATCATGAATATGGCTCCCCATTATTAGCATTTGTGTCATTTTGTATGTTGGGCCTTTGTTTTTATGGCATGATCATGAATATGGCCCCCCATTATTAGCATTTGTGTCATTTTGTATGTTGGGCCTTTGTTTTTATGGCAAAAAAAATCCTTTTCACTTTTAAAAAAAGCCCATTATGTAAGTTTTTTTCCTAATTATACTACCTTTTTAAGACTTAGTCCCCCCAATGTTTAAAACCTGGCTCCGCCCCTGATACCGCAAATTACCAAATCATGCTATGCTATTTGAAGATTGCTTTTTAGGCCCCCCCAATATCTTTTTAGGCCCCCTAAAAATCCAAAATTAACCTCAGTATTTAAAAATTGGATCCTCCGGTACATAAAATTCGATAGTTCATTTTCATATTCCATATTTTACTCCTCCGGTATGTACATACCGGATGCAGTTCTTCGAAAGCATTTTTAACACTTCCGGTAGATAGATTCCGGAGGCACAATTTTAAAATTGATTTTTTAAACTTCCGGTATATATTCATGGTACAGCAAGTAGCCATATATAAAGGATGCAGTTATTTAGCAGTTAGTTTCTTTTGTGCACTCAACTTCAATATTGTTTTAAACCTTGTGTTTATTGGGAAATTTTGTTGTGTTTTCATCACAATCAATAGAACAAATAACATCAATTTTCACTCAATTTCAATCAATTAGTAGGTAAACCTTACTTCTTTCTCTCTCATTTTTTTTTCTGCATAGTTTTTTAGAGTTTTGTCATTTTTAATGAAAAGTTTGATCCCTTTATTTTTGTAAAATGACTTTTGAATATGAAGAAAATAAGCAGCAAAAGTGTTGTGGAACACAGTTCTATAATAGACATTGACATATCTAGTATGCCATTAGTAACTTTTGGTGCAATAAATCATATTTCTACTTAGAATATTGACAATCAACTTAATGTGCCG
>Ga0228711_1001250_pt1 | contig 36709 bp, 13 predicted proteins | sample MedpolnodulmetaG_2_FD_177996 | JGI IMG/M metagenome (GOLD analysis project Ga0228711, IMG submission 177996) | Root nodule microbial communities from Medicago polymorpha collected in Santa Monica, California, United States - brown nodules | ecosystem: Host-associated > Plants > Roots > Nodule... | reverse complement strand
AAAAAAGGTAAAAAGAAAAGCAAGGACGCTGCCTTGGGGGAGGTGAAAAAGGAGTGGGTTGAATTCAAAGAATTAAAGGAGCAGAAGATTGGACAATTGAAAGAGTTAACCTTGGTGAAACAAGAGAAAAACAAATTGATGAAAGAAAAGACTGAAGTTAAGAAAATGAAAATATATCTAAAGTTAAGTTCCGATGAACATCTCGATGACCGTAAGAAAGAGTTGTTGGAAAAGTTGGAGCGTGAGCTGTTTGGAAATTAATTTCAATCAAATATTTGTTTGTATTCGGTCAAAATTGTCAGTGTTGTCTAGTCTCCAGTGTTTGCTTTAATAATTGTCAGTGTTGTCTAGTCCTTAGTGATTGCATTTTTATCCCCATTGATAGTCCCCAGTGTTGTCTAGTCCCCCGTGACTTATTTCACATATTATTTGCTTTAATAATTATCCCCACTGTGTGCCCATTATTTCACATACTATTTGCTTTAACAATTATCCCCATTGTTTGCTTTAATACAATACAATAACTTATTTCGAATCCGTCAGTGTACTTATATATAGGGACTCATATCTACTTCCAATTTCACAAATCTCATTTATATCTACTTCCAATATCACAAAGAACTATTCAATTTACTTCCAAAAAACTATCAATGGATCCTTTTGATATCGAAGCCTACAAACAAAAACGTGATATTGAAGACACTTATATCGTCAACTGATTTATTCAGCGTCGAAAAAAAAATAGAGGAAGATAGTGCATCTCGTAGTAGAAAATATTTCAATAGAGATCATGTAGCGCCGCTCTATTATTCAGGTCATCTGGTTTACTACAGTGTGGGAAATCTGGAAGGAAAGAAATAACAGGCAATTCAATGATAAAGTTAGCTCAGTTACTCAGGTGATAGAAAAGATTAAGTCTCTTGCTTTTACGAGGTTGAAGGTGAAATTTGTTTCTCTTCCCTTCAATTACCACAGGTGGTGGCTTAGTCCATTTGCCATTTTGAGAATAGGGTAATGTTATTTCTTATCATGTTTTAATCATGTACAGGGTCCCTTTGTAAATATTATTTTGACTTTGTTGTCTCCTCATTAGTACATCTTATGCTAAGGAAGACATTTTTTTAGGTAATATATTTCATTTTAGCCTCTTTTGATTATAGGTCTATTTTGCGAGATTTTATACAATTTTGTGTCGGTTGATTCAAATTCCTGCAAAGTGGTGTAGTAGCCCACCCAAAAATTTAAATAATTCAATTATAGGTCTATTTTGCGAGATTTTATACAATTTTATGTCGGTTTTAGGTTTCGGTTGATCCAAATTCCCGCAAAGTGGTGTTGTGGCCCATCCGAAAAATTTAAATAATTCAATTATAGGTCTATTTTGCGAGGCTTTAAACAATTTTTCAACGGTTAATTTTAGTGGCCCACCCTAACTTTTTTTCCTGGCTCCGCCACTGTGTGAGCGCATTCAGATGAGAAGTGATGCGAGTTAAAAAACAAAATATTGAATGACCAAGAGTTCAATGGTACTTGTGACAAAACTATTATATTTTGCAATACAATTTTTTCTATTGAATATATATTTTTTACAATTGTATTGTTTAAAAGTTTTTATAACTCTTAGTGACGTACAAATGGTGTAATGGTGTAAATATTTTATAAGTATAAAAGACTAATTTGACATACAAATAAAAATAGATAGAAAGATAAAGTTGGGAAAAAAATGTATATTTTTTTATCCCTGTAAATAAAGATATAATTTTTTCTTTGTCCCTATAAAAATATTTTCTTTTTTGGTCATTGCTAATAAGTCAATCTTGTTTATTTTTTTTATCATTATTGTTTTGTTTTGGTTTATGTAAAATTTAGTCATAAGTGACATAAATGAGTGTGTTAGGTTCAACTTAAACTAATTAAATTGACACACAAGCAAAAATTAAAAACAAAAGTGAAAGAAAAAAACTAAGATCATAAACATAATTTATTTTGAGAGGATCATAACATTAATTTATTGTAAAGCATAAATAAGTTGCAGTACATCCATTCTAAGCTGTAACATCCAAATATTTCATGAAGTGAGTTTCATTGTAGTTGACAGCAGCAGGAGGTGTATTCCCTGGGCACCCAGGCACATTACAGGGTGCACCATCCTCCATTACACAAACACATGTTGCGTATAATGTTCCAGCACCGCCTTGATGACAATAGTACTTGACATGACCTACGCCGGTATAACATGCTTGACAAGTTACTTTGCATTTATTTATATCAGGACAGCCACCTCCAATCCTTGTTAGCGTGCATGATTTCACCTCGAACATTACTGTAAAATTAATAACAATTTTTAAAATATTCTTTGACCAAAATATGCAAAGTACAACATAAAACATGACATGCAGTACCCTTTTCTTGAGATTTTGTTTAACTCTATTAAAATTCTACGTGGTTTTCAATGTCTTCATTTATAAAAATCAAATTTAATAGATTTCTTAGGGGAAACCGTGTAAGAATAAAATGTAGGTCGTCTAATATGCACTAACAAAATAGTATTGGAATTACGAAAGAAAAAGTACCTGAAGTGAATACAAGAAGGCCAAGGATTAGAGTAGTTGATAGTGATTGGGCCATTTGTTCTTCTACTTGACACTAGTAAATAAATTTGGAATGGCTACAAGTGTGATTTGTATGGACTGAAACTGAAATAGGTCATGGCTTTTATATTCAACAAAATAGTCTAAATAGTTAATTCTTTACAAAAAAGTCTAAATAGTCAATGTTAAACCGTGCTTGCTTATAGAACATTGACTAAAGTCCCTAAAAAAAAGAACATTGACTAATTAGTGTGTGAAATCAATATCAGAGTTCAAATATTGACATATTTGTAATAGACAAATGATAAAACAATAATTAAGGTCAAAAAGAAAAATATGAAATGCTTTTCATTATGATAGTGTATATGCACGTTGATATTTTTTTTTGTTTTTTTGTCTTTTATCCATTAAGAATTAATATTACCTTTTGTGAATGGATTAAAAAAATATATACTCCCTCCGTCCCTTAGTAAATGAGTCTTTTATAAAAAAAATATTGTCCTAAAATAACCGACTCATTTCACTTTTCAGTACAATATTAATTAATTTTTTTCAATTACAACTTTAATTAATATTACTTTCATCACTCTCAATTCAATATATTCAACTTTACATTTATGATAATGGTAAATGCACTAATACTTGACAAGAACACTTAAAATAGTTTTTGTCTCTCTTTCATTAATACATTTTTCTTAATAAATGTGAAATTAACTAAATGCTCACTTAAATTGGGACGGAGGGAGTACCATTTTCAACTATTTCTTTGTTTAGGTATGATCATACCTAGATGTGTCCACAGTGCAGTTTAGATTATCTTTAAGGCAAAATGTCATCTGATCCAAAATAAAAATTACATGCGGTTCGGTTTGGATAATTATTCTAAAAAAATATGAACCGATCTGATCCAAATATATGCAGTTTAATTTGGATCGATTATTGGATATCCAAAATGCAAAATATTTTTTTATTTACTTTTTTTTTAAAAAAATATATTTTTTATAAATATTAATATTACACAAACATAGTAAAATAATAGATTTGATGCAAAGTATATTAAAAAAAAATTAAAATTACGGTATGAAAATTATCAATATTATAAAAACATATGAAGTAGTAATTAATAATATAGATTAAATTACTCCAATATATAAGATTAAAAACCAATGAGCAACATAGTAATGTGATAAATAAATCTAATAAAAGAATAAATGAGTATTAATATTTACTTTTGCGGTTCAGTTCGGCTTTAAAAAGGTGATCCGAAATTTGATCGTAGCGATTTTTACAAAACAACATCCAAGCATATAAAAAATATTCGATTTTTTGGATCGATTTGTGGTTTTATTTTGGATCGGTTTGAATTTGAACATCCATAATCATACCAACACTAAAACATTAGATCCCATCAGAACTCTACAGTTAAACGTGTTCGGGCGATAATAGTACTAGGATAGGTGACCTCCTCAAAAGTCCTTGTGTTACACCTCTTTAAAAAAAAATATCCCAAAAAAAATTATTTTCTTTTGTTTTCAATTTTTTTGTTTATTTTGATTTTTTTCTTTAAGGAGATAGATGCTTTCATATCATTTATTTATTGACCAAATTCTGTATGGTCAAAAATATTTTAACTTCTGCTTAAACATTTATTTACCAAATGATTTATTTTCTTTTCTCTCCCTCTCTCCGTTTTCTCCTTCTCAAACTCTTGTTGCTGGTATTTTTATTTTTCTTGATCTACTAAAGTAAGGTGATTTAGAGTCAATTTTAACCCAAAATCATCCTTCTATTTTATTTTCTTTTAGTTAAATGAGTGATTTTCACATATATTATTTTTATCTATTTTCATTTGTTGTTGTGATTTTGTCAACTTAGTACGTTGTTGTTTGTTTTGATTTCCAGTCTATATAGAATGTGTGTTTTATTTTTCGTCTTATAGTGCAGTGTTTATTTGATTCAAGTTGAAAGATTAACTTTGATTAAGTGTAAAATCAATCAATGACTTTGATGTCGTCAACGTTGTAGATCTGAAGACATAGATATTCGGGAAACTTGAATATAATTCTATTATCAGGAATATGTACTTTGTCATTTTATGATATTAACGCGAATGTTGTGAATCTGGTCGAAGATTCATCCCTTTTGTTTATATCGACTTTAAACTTGTATTGTATATATTTTTTTTAGGCAAATGGAAAAGAATATTAATTAAAAAGAAAAAGATACAAGGACCAGTGACATTAGACCTAAACTAGGTACAACTTAAGCGAAATACATCGATAAAATAGACTAAGTGGACCAATCCTAATCTATCATCACGGCCGCAACCTAACGAATCCGCGTATAGACGCAAAACAAAGTTACAAAAAAGGAACCAAAATACCATCATGAGCTGCTAAGACTGTAAATATTTTTTGAGACATTATCAAATTCAATGTTATGACAAGTCACTTTTACATTATTAAATCCACAACCTATCTAAACATCAACTGATCTAGGGCATAACATGAGATAATGGACAATGGTCTCATGCCTATTAATGACACGACGGAAAAAGGCATTGCTCGCACTTTTTTAAATCAAATAATCATTTTCGGATTGCACATCGGAGAAAGCATTAATTATAGAATTAAACCAAAGCTTATATTGAATAATATATTGTATACAACTTGTCATATAATTGATAATATATTGAAATCCTATCCACGTACATCTAATCCGAAACGCAAAGAGAGATTGGTTACCCATGAGTGAAGAGAGAAGAAGAATGGCGAAGGAGGAACATCAAAAAGCTTGAATCCAAGCTCTAATAAACTCCAACAGTGATACACAACTTGTCACACTCCCTCCCTATCTCTCTAAAATGAGACTTAAGTATCAAAAGTATATTTAAAATTCTAATTACAATCTTATCTACACAAGTACAAGAAGTGCAGGTTCGCTCTCGAGGTTTTTTCAAGTGGGGGAAAAAGCAGAGTTGATCTTCAAAAGTCATTATATCGCCTTGCTTTGTGGGACGAAGTGTTGCTTGCTCAACGAGTGTGATTTAGCCTTTCTCCATAGAACTCTATGGAATTGCTTGCCTAGCAAAGGTCCTCGCCCATAAATCCTTAAAACTCTCTAACTTGACTCGTCTTCATCTCGCATGAGCTCGCCTAGCAAAATTACTTGTGTCCATATTCTTTGTTTTATCGTAACCATGTCTCGAACCTACAAAACTAATGGAAAATAATTGGGGGCGGGGGGGAGGGGTGTTATATAGCTTACTTACTAAACAAGTTAATAACTACTAATGAAAATAACATGATTTTGACACTTGTCAATGATGAGTGTTTGTCAATATCTTTCTTATTCGATGTAGAAGATGCAACAAGATTGATAGAAGGTGTAGCCATTTTGTGAAAATGCTCAAGTCAAACTTTATGGCATAATAGAAGAGTCTTGACTTCTTCAATGTTGACAAGTCCAAATTTTCAACTTATTAACAAGATCAGATTCATATTGTTGAGGTAATCCCTCAAAAACAACATCAATACTCTTGGAAGATGAAATAATTTACCAATTATTGAATTGAGTCAACCGTAGTCTGAATTTTGAGAAGAAACTCTAAAATAATGGAATTTTCGACCTTTGGTTGCATAATTGAGATCGAAGGTAACACAACTTTGCATTGACATGAGTTTGAAAGTAAGCATGGATCTTAGCCCAAAGTTTTTTCGTTTTCCCTCTCTAATTTTCCTTAGAGTGTTTAGATAAGGTAATTGAGAAATTTTAAAGAATTTAGAATTCTAGGCAATTTAAATGATTCAATTAAATTATTTTGTTTGAATGGAGTAATAAAAAAAATTATTGTCATCATTTTTGAGCAACTTTTATAAATTTTAATCTTTTTGGGCCAAATTTGAAAAATGAAATTAGGGGTCAATTTGTAATTTTAAATTTTTTTGAGGGGTCAAATTACTTATTTTTGGAAAAATATTGGGGTGAAATTGAAAAATTTGAGGACCAAAATGAAAAATTTGTAAAATTATAACAATGAAGAATTTTAAAATTCTTAACTTTTAGATGTCATTTGAAATTCTCTAAATTTAACTTGAAAAAAATACTTTATAAATTTTCATCATTTTAAAATTCTTCAAATTATCTATGTATAAATTATTTTTGTATGATACACAAAAAGAGTTATCTGTGTATCCTAAATTTCATCCACAACTTGGTTATAACTTTTAAATTTTTTGAAAAGAATTTGTGATTGATTTATGAAAAGTTTATCTAAAGTGGATCAAAATTTTGGAAATAATAAAATTACAATAAAGAAAGTTAGGTGATGTGAAAGTAAAAGAAAAGCAGATAAAAGGATAAGCGGTTGAAACGCGGCGAAGTAGTGAAGCTTTGTGTGGCGTGAGATTCATTCCTTAGATCGAGAAGAACAAGAAGAAGAAGAAGAAGAAGAAGAAGAGGAGATGGAGATGACAGCACAACAACTGAGCGAATACAACGGAACAGATCCATCGAAGCCCATCTACGTGGCGGTGAAGGGTCGCGTTTTCGATGTCACCACCGGTAAATCGTTCTACGGTCCAGGTGGAGCCTACGCCATGTTCGCCGGCAAAGACGCTAGCAGAGCACTTGCAAAGATGAGCAAGAACGAAGAAGATATAACCTCGTCGCTCGATGGACTTACCGAGAAAGAGATCGGGGTTCTGAATGATTGGGAAACCAAGTTTGTAGCTAAGTACCCTGTTATTGCCACCATCATTAGCTAATTAATTCAACTCTCTTTATCTATCATCATATTCTGAAGTATGTTTGTGTTGTAACTGTATGAATCTGTTGATGCTGATGAATTCAGTCCTGTCCCCTTTGTCCCAATAATAAATTGAACTTTTCATTTCTAGAAAGGGGGATTTAGTGTTAAATCAATCAATAAATTAAATTAACATTGGTGTGATCTGTGATTGTTTTGGATTGATTAAATTAATGTATACAAGGAATTCAGAGATACTGGATTATGTCTTTGTTGTAGGTTATTGTATAGTGCACGGATATGATGAAAGCTCCAAAAGGATTTGATACAAGGATCTCTCTCTTTTGTGTGTGCGCACAAATCTGTGTTCTATACTTCTGTAGTTCTGTTACACTATTTTCTTTTCAACAAAAATATTTTCCAAATACAAGTCAAATATAAGATTAGATTACATCAATACATGATTAATTTTGTATTTTACAAAAAACTGTGTAACATGCCAGGACCAAGAGTCAATAGACTAATCATTCATGGTAATAATTAAGCGATGCTCCAGTAAACATTTTTTTTGTAAAATTGAATTAACTGGATTAATCTGCCTGTTTATGACTAAGTTGTAATGCTTATTAGCATCGAGCATATGATGGCATAACTTAGAGTGAACTTCTTCAAAACCTCTTATTTAGATCCGGGCCATGTTTTGCCAATTAGTATGTTGACATGACTTTAAGAGTATCTTCAATGCTAACTAACAAAAACAGTGATGGCGATATTACATGTTAACTGTCTGAGTAGCATCCATTTACACATCAATGTGGTCTTCACGTCACATGATGCAGTTTTGAAGACCAAATAACCTCTCTTTTCTCTCACCAACTCCTCTCTAAATATTGATATTTGACAAAATGGAAAAATATTAAGTTGATAACCAAATATCTCTGCTTCTTGGACGCTTACTAAGTGGGAAATTACTGCACAATCACTACCAATTCAAATTGATAAGATTTCAGTTCCTTTCACAATAGATTGTGATTATATATCCCCGATATGAGGATAATCAAAAAAGTAAAAACCAATTTAGTAAACATCACAAAAATTTAAGGGTGAAAACAACATAATGACATAGATCCAAAATAAAGACTCCATACAATTGTATGTTTGACTTCCTTGAAAGCTTTGCTCTAACAAATTCATTTGATGTCAATATTTTCATTCATGTTCAACAACACATATATGACACTTTTTTGTCTAATATTCAGAGTATCTCATTTGCCAGGTTGTTTGATTAAATGTTAGATCCATTTTGAGATAATAAGCATGTGGATTAGCCTTCATGTCTGGGGAGAGGAGAAGAATGTGCGTTGTTGAGGAATCCAACCACAATATTCATTGAGCCTACACTATAGTGCATGAATGATCCAAGTTATGCCATGGAATTCCAGATTATGAGGCAACATATACTTGACAATGATGAAAGTTGTGCTCGTTGGTCCAAACCTATACTTAATTATTTTATTTTATTTTATTTTCAAATCTTCACCGGACTTTCAAATGTAACACTGATGCGTCGTTTTTAAAGAGCTGGAGAGAACGTGGCTGGAATTGGAATGTGTATCCGCAATGATCATGAATATTTTGTTAAGCGAAATCTCTTAAACATGTTCGCGGAGTGGAGGCTTAGAGTTTGCTTCAAGCTATAAATTGGGTTGGGAGAGCAGGGTATATATCCGATGATATCATTTTTTAGCTTGATTTTAAAATAGTCGTGTGGTTTTAATCAAGTTCAGAATAATGCTTCTGAATTTGAATCCTCAATAGAGGACTGTTAAATGTAAAAGGTCCAAGTCTCTTGTGTTCTAACTCTGGATAAATTTGTTAGAAGGCAGACAAGTCTTCGGAGTTAGTGTGAAGTGTCTCCCAAATATTAAAATGAGTTTTACTGTTTTGGTCATTGTTGCAGCTTATGTCAACTTACCAGCGTCTTTATCTGTCAATTGTCAACGTTAACAAAACACAGAAAACAGTTACATTTCCAGATAGAAAGAAACAAGACAAAATAAGTATGGTTTTATCGGTATATTTCCTTTCAGAGTAAAACAGTTAAACAGTTATTCTTTCTTGCACAGGGAAACACGAAATAAAATATAAAAGGAGAAAAAATCAGATCGTATCAAATCTAATCTACAAGAGCTGCACGCACGATACACTTTGGGCTTTACAATAAGCAAAAGATATCAAATAATCTAAATAATAATTATCTATTTTATAACAACCGAATGAGAATCAATAAAAGGAATAAATAAATAAATAAGGAGATAAGAACAAAATCGAAGAGAGAGAAAATGACAATGTTGTGTTTTCAGTCTTTCAACAGTCATCATCATCCTTCTTCTTCTTCTTCTGCCTGAGTTACTTCATTCAATTTCATTCCTTATCAATTCTCTTTTGCTTCTTCATTTTCTATCATTTGCTCTTCCTCTGCTCAGGTACGCATGCTTTTTTATTTTACTTCTGCTCCTGTTTTTGTTATCTAATCCTTTTCAATCATCGTCACTCTCATTTTCTTGATTTTTAATTTAACTTTATTGCTATCTTTATCATTCTAATCCTTCTTGATTCGTTAACTCCTCGATTTCTTCATAGTATAAATCTTGTTTTTCTTTTAAAGGTAATCTTGATTTTCATGCAAAATAATCTTGATATTTCATTTGATAGTGAAAACAGTTAGCAATGGGAATATATCTCAGCACTCCCAAAACTGAAAAGTTTTCTGAAGACGGCGAAAATGACCGTCTTAGATATGGTTTATCATCAATGCAAGGCTGGCGTGCATCAATGGAAGATGCTGTGAGTAACTCTATTCAAACAATTTTTTTATAAATTGATTAAGGTTTCTTGATTAGTTTTATGATGCAGTGAGTAACTATGGACTGTTGAATAATATATCGTATTTCTCGATAAGTTTTATAAATTGATTAAGGTTTCTTGATTTGAGGCTCCTTCGACATTTCTACTGGTATTGTTTTAGTATGTGAGGATTGTGGTATATTTGTTGATTTTGGGCTCTGTGTAATGGGCCTGACTTATCATTCTGGTTGAGAGATATTGATGTTATCAGGGTAACCGGAAAAATATGATTTTATCTTTTGCTTCATTGTTTGAAAAGATTCAATGGTTGATCTAGTGATTTGCAATTTTAGGAGTTTATGTGGATGCCATCAATTATGCTTTTAAGTTTGTATTCATGTTTTGATTCATTCAATTGATTTTGCTCGACTGAGATTGATTTTGTCTAGTCCATTAATATGCTGATGATGTTTTAACTTTCCTTTCGTTTGTTAGTATGCTGCATATACTAATCTGGATGGCTCTACTTCATGTTTTGGTGTTTATGATGGTCATTCCACTCCATTAGTATGCTGATGATTTTTCACTTTCTTTTCGTTTGTTAGCATGCTGCATATACTGATCTGGACAAGTCTACTTCATTTTTTGGCGTTTATGATGGTCATGGAGGTAAGATTTGAAAATGTTTGGCTACTTAAATTGATGGCAGAATGCCACTTTCATTACTTTGTTTCAAATTCCAAATGTCTTCTTTCCACTGTGAAAAGTGCATAACCTTAAGGGTGTGATTAGATTGATAGTGTGAGATGGAATGGAATAGGCTAGTAGTTTTTAAAACACATGTTAATATCATTCCATCCCATACCACCAATCCAAACATACCCTACACTTGCAACTTTTGCAAATAGGCATCTTTAACTTTAGTTTCATTCCAATTAGTCCTTAAATAATTGGGATACAGATCCCAATAATCATCTCAAAATGTCTACTTTGTAATCAAAGCTGTATTATGAATGCTTACTGAATCCAAAATTTTCAGGTAAGGTGGTTGCAAAGTTTTGTGCTAAGTTTCTTCACCAACAGATGCTAAAAAATGAAGCATACTTAGTTGGAGATATAGGAACCTCTCTTCAACAAGCTTTTTTAAGGTAGATGAAAAAGGAGTGTCATGTCTATGCTTAATAGCAGTTCCTCTGCCTGTATTCTGTAAATAAGTGACAATTGGTTTCATGTTTGGCAGAAGTTGAATTTTTGTGCTGTTCAAAACCTTCCATTTGGATCATAAGTTAAAACCTTCGTTTTGTATATCTTATTCTACATCATTTTCTCTTTAATATACAAAGAAACATAGTTGACTAGTCTCACTTAAAGTTACTTAAGTATGTTTCATGCATGAACCAATCGGGAGTATGGAAAAACTATACATATCTTTTTTCTAATGAGAAGCTGTAGCCTATTTGTTAGTTACTGATCATGGTGTTGCATATTCTTCAATTTATTTTGTTCCAGAACTAACATCACAGAGTAGACATGAAGTGTGACATTATATCTTTTGTCTCCTGTTGTAATTGATACAGAAGGAAAAAGTTCTGGTGGTTCCTAGTGCATAATGCTCTGTCTCCCCCTCTAAACTAAAATATGAAAAGAAACTTAGTTATAAACTGGTATTTTCAATACTATGCAGAATGGATGAGATGATGCGTGGTCAAAGAGGATGGAGGGAGCTATCAATCTTGGGAGATAAGATAAACAAGTTTAGTGGGATGATAGAAGGGTTGATTTGGTCTCCACGAAGCAGCAATGGTATTAACCGAGTTGATGATTGGGCTTTTGAGGAGGTAGGTCTGACATTTGAAGGATAGTTTAATACTCAACAGTATCACAGCTTAATTGGATATACTTGGTAATTAGGTGCCTGGTAATGAAATATCACGTTCTTGGATAATAGTGTTATGTTTCTCCCGACATGCTTGTTTTATGCGAGTTTATTATGCTATACATTCTCTGCATCTCTCTAATTTGAATTTATTTTTTGGAATCAGGGACCTCATTCTGATTTTGCTGGACCAACTTCAGGAAGCACAGCCTGTGTTGCAGTTATTAGAAACAACCAAGTTGTTGTTGCAAATGCTGGTGATTCGCGTTGTGTAATATCTCGGAAGGGCCAGGTAACTCTCGAATGGAAATTCCTTAATGTTTATTATGTTGAATGCTTTCATATATGTAGACAGACAAATACAGATAAATATAAAATGCTGTTTTCATATGCCCGAGTTGCTTGACTACTGCACATCGGTAAAAAATATGTGCCTCCTATTGAAAATGATTCGTCTCTTTCTCTGGCAGATTACATATTCTCAGTTATTTCTAAGTTACAAATCTTGCGGATGATTACACACAATGTTTAACAACGGCTCTTTTCTGTAGGCATACAATTTGTCTAGAGACCACAAACCTGATCTTGAGATTGAGAAGGAAAGAATCTTAAAAGCTGGTGGTTTTATTCATGCAGGGCGAGTGAATGGCAGCTTAAACCTTGCAAGAGCTATTGGTAACTTCCTATGGGATTGTGAACTTTTTTAAAGATTAATTTAAACCACCTTTTTTGTTGCCCCTCTTTTACCAATTTTAATCCGCCCCCCAGGTGAGCAACCTGGGCCGGGGCCTTTGTATCTTTAGCTCAGGATAATTCATAAATTCGACGAATAAACCGAACAAATTTCTACTGTTTTTTTCCTTCCATGTATGCTGTATTTTGGTTCTTCACAAGGCATTAGGAGTTTAGTTTCAAAACTGATTTCTTCAGAGATATCTTTTATAGGATTTGAGGGGTGAAATTGGGTGTAATATAAATTTTCCAATCTTTGATAGATCTCAATTCATTGTAGGTGACATGGAATTTAAACAGAATAAATTTCTTCCTGCTGAAAAGCAAGTTGTAACTGCCAATCCGGATATAAACACTGTAAGTTTGTCACTGTGATGCAAATCCACTAACTGTCTCAGTGATACACATACACTACACAGATGTGTCACATTTTCCATTTTCTTTATGGTAGATCCCATAAATAGTATAATGCATGGTGTGTTATGAAGTATTTATCAGCTATGACTGATATATTGTTTTTGTTTTGACACTTGTTATAGGTTGAGCTTTGTGATGAAGATGAGTTTATGGTGCTAGCTTGTGATGGCATATGGTACTTATGTCATACTTTTATATCTCCATATGATTCTGAATGTTGTGATGTATTTGAGAGATATCAATAGTTTACACAATTAAAATGTAATAATTAATAGGGTTTCCATTCTAGGCACACATATAGGCAGACAATATTATGTCTTTATTCTTTGGCGTGGGAAAAGTGCATTGTTTCATGCGTCTATATGAGTAAATTACACTGATCTCCTCATGTTTAGACACTGATGGAAACACTAGTTTCATAATTCACACAGAATTTTTTATTGAATAAATGCCTTCTGCTTAATTATTTTGCTAGACACATGTGAGTTGAGGTCTTACTATTGTTGACACTTAGTTTGATTCTGGAATTAGTTTCGATTGCACATGCCTCTCGTACTGCCTTTCTTAAAATAATAATTTATTTCCTTGGATTATTTCAGGGACTGCTTGTCAAGTCAACAATTGGTAGATTTAGTTCATGAACTACTGTGTTTGGTGAGATCTAAGTTTTTAATTTCTTTCCTAATAAGAAGATGAAGTATTAAATTTATGATAGCTGTCTTAGTTTTTCAGAGATTAGTTATGCTTATCAATGATATTGAATGCAGTACTTGGTACTTCCACCAATAAGCATTCTGCTATTTTTGCTTGCAATTAGTGTGAGAGGATTAATAAAGCATTCTGCTAGTGCTCACTGCTCAGTAACACATCACATTTCTTTACCATGGACAGGATCCGTGATGTTCTACATCCGTTGATGCACTAGGCTTTAATAACCATTGTCTTTTATAACGTCTAGCATTTCACGTAATGCACTATTAATCAGCTGATCTGTAATTCTGCTGCAGGAAACGAGACTTTCTACAGTGTGTGAAAGAGTACTTGACCGGTGTTTGGCACCATCAACTGCTGGTGGCGAAGGATGTGATAACATGACCATGATCTTGGTGCAGTTCAAAAAACCTGCCCAGTCCAGTGCACCTGCAGAAGAGCAATCATCATCAAACGAACCAGCTGAATCACATGGTGAACCGAAAGTGGAAAGAAGCGAAGTTTAGTACTGTATTCTGTAGTAACAGTTCAAATATGTGCATTCTATGTATAAAAGACACAAAGTTCAAATACCCCTTTCTATATATATAATGTATAATAGACACACAGACAAGCGTATGTATAGTGTTAGTGTACACCAGTGATATATTGCATCTGAATACCCATTCTCCTTTCATATAACACTATGAAGTGCCCGGTACTTGCGTTCTCATGTCTATTTTTCACTCCTAAAGTTTGTTCTGCATGATTTACACGCGGCTTCAAATCAAAAGCATACCTGCCTATCAAGTTGATAGTAGAGGCCTAGAGGGTAGAGTAAGAGAGAAAAAAGAGTATCTATAAGGCAAACACTATTTCAAGTTGTTTTTTCAATTTATAATCCACCTTCGTTTACAATTACCAGTAGCCATCATAAAAGAAAAAAACAGTTGCAACATAGTGTTGTTTCTCTCAACAACAAAAAAAGTGATAATGAAGAGTGATGTTCTCGTGTATATTAATATTGTCATCAGGCATGCTTATATGTTATACACTTCATCGTTAGGGCGCGAGATGGCGCATGGCGGCAGAGGGGGCGAGGCGGAGGTGCTAGGTGTAGAGCATGAAAGATCAGAGCTTGTTCATCGTTTACAAAATGAAGTGAATTAACATTATATTTGAAAGTCAGCAATTAACCATATACATTTTAGTGAGTTGTGAAAAAAAATGAATTGCATAAAAAATATTAAGAATTTTTTGCATAAAGCAATATAGTGCAGAAGAATCAAGTGAAAACTAAGTATCCTTAAAAAAAAAAAAAGTTATGACGTCCCAACTAGGTTGATAACCTATAACTAACTATCTTCCTTGCCTAGATTCTAAAAATTATATAAAGAAAATAAGTAGGTACAAGCTTGGGGGAGTAGATCAAAACCTAGGCAACACAAAATGGTAAAAATACTTTGCCTCATTAGAAATCTTAGCAAGTAATACACAATGGAGTAAAACCTTGATGAAAGGAAAAAAAGTGCAGAGTTTACAATAACTAAAATCATGGTCAACAAAATCTATATAAAGTTAAACTTAATATATTACAATTAAAATCATCTTTAGAATCGGATATACTATCCCACTAAATGAGACTAGAGACCAATATTCGCAATAGGATCAACGTCAACAAATTTCAAGGAATAATCTTAGATTACGTAAAAGTCAAGTTAACAAGTTGGGGATTAGATTCAAGCCAAAGATGTGTCCAACATTTCACTTGAGCTAACTCAATATCAAGAATAACGTCCATAATTTCAGCATTCAAGCAAAACAGCCTAGAAAATCAGCTTGGTAATCTCAGTGAGGCTTGGACTACCATAAGCAGCACCGCCTATTACACTTAATGGGGTAAAGTAGAACGAGCCACATCACCTCTTTGATTTTAAGGAGCATAAGAAGAATGTATGTAAGGTTGTGTTGTGTCATTCAAGATAGCAAGACGGACCAAAGCTTCTATGTATCTATCTATGTCATTGATATGATGATTGTATTGATTTGGTTTGAGTACTGTGAGGGAGAGGGAGGAACTTCTTCACTACTCAACTCAAATCACTGAGAGTGAGAGTAAGATGCATGCACCCACCTTGGCCGCTTTCGCTGCTTCCGGTGAATGTTGAGAAACATGTAAGTATTATGTTTGCTTGCTATTAGTCCCACATCGCTTACATATTTTACAGTTCTACTGTTTATATAGCCTAGACAAACAGCAGTGTTTGTCCCTTCGGGGACATCCGATAAAATTGGAACGATACAGAGAAGATTAGCATGGCCCCTGCGCAAGGATGACACGCACAAATCGAGAAATGGTCCAAATTTTTTTGCCATTTTTTTCCTTGCGCTCTCTCTCGTTCAGGTATGTTCGTTCTTCTTCTTCATTCGATTGTTCGTGTTTGAGGTTTTGTTTTTCCACTCGGTGGTTCCTTTTCTCACTCTTTGATTCTGCGCTTAGGGTTTGTCGAATTTTGAAATTGGGGGTGTATTGTATTCTCTTATTCCCATCAATCAAAATATTACAATTCTTGTTCTGATTTGGTTGTTTGTTACAGATAGAGAATTTTATAATTCTGTCAGTATTATTGTACATAGATTCATTTCATTTCAATCTTGTCTACTGAAATGATTCACTCACAATAGACAATTGTAAATACATTCTTTGAGTTCATTCATCATTGCTTCTTAATCAGTTTCTTTTTTTTCTAAGGAATCACCAGTTTAGTAACTCATGAATATATGAACAAACAGACACTCAGAGTGAAGTTGTTGAAACATTATGTCATCATTTGAAAAAAGCGTGAAATAATGTTAGTGAGTACTATGTATGTCATTCATATAGACAATTTTCGCCCATTTTCCCAATAAAGGGAAAAGGAAAAATATTCACTACTAATCTATGTCAGTCTCTTGCAGCTGCAGGTTTACAGCCCAGTGAAGCGACAAGTAATATGCAAAAACCATTTTATGTGTAAGGAATTGTGAGGCCACCCATTGGATGATCATATCCGAATTCTTTCTCTGCTTAACTCAGCAACTCTTCAAATGAAGTCTGGTTCAAGTAGGACACGGGGATCACAAAACGCTTCATTTCCTCTCCGATGTGCACCACAAGATAGCCCGTTGGCACATTCATGACTTTCTATGATGTTTGGCTACTGCTAAATGGTGCCCTTCTTATAGCTGCAGGTAAACGGAAGTCCTTGCTAAATGTTTCAAAGAGCAAGCTAAAACTCTCAAATTTAAGAAAAAGGTATTTATCTTTTGATACTTAAGTATGCGAATGACTTATGATTTCTGTGAGGGAAAGTCGTGCATTTATAGTCTTCAAAAGTTTCTTCAAATCAACTTCTTTAAGAAATTATTGTTAAATGATGGGCTCCATGAGATGAGTCGAGGGATCATATGATCTTGTCTTGGATTCAATGGATTGTCAAGGGTTATAGCTTGCTCAACCTTCTGAATGAAATGTCTGTTGATAACCCACTTGGAAGTCAAATGAGATGGCTAGGTTTAACTTAATGCTTGATTTATGGAGGCTTCTAGGAACTTGTAAAGGGTTGCCGGCTTGCCGCTAATTTCGTGCTTTCCGACAAAAGACAGATTAAGTAAGTCATTGCAATAACATGGTTCTTAGCTTATGTCCTCTGCCTAGATGGAGATAAATGAAGTTCGAGAAAGTTTATCAACCTTAGAGAGACTGCTTCTTAGTTTCGTTTTTCCAAGGATTCACTTGTCTAGTAGTTCATCAATAGAAACACAGAGGAGCCAGTTGAGTTGTTGAAACAGTGTCATTACGTTTAAACAGAAATTATAAAGAGGAAAATAATTTGTTACTAAGTATGTCATTCAGATGGACATGTTTCACCCATTCCCGATAAAGGGAAAAGGAAAATATTTACAAGTGTAAAATAATAAAATATGCCTATTGTACAGAATATCACTACTAATCTATGTCAGTCTCTTGCAGTTTTAGATTTATAGCCCATTGAAGCTAACAGTTATGTGCAATAAAACATCTTCTTTGCAAGGAATTGTGAGGCCACCCATTGGATGATCATATCCAAATTCTTCCTTCACTTGACTCAACAAGTCTTGAAATGAAGCTTAGTTCAAGTATGGCATGGGGATTACAAACCGCTTCATCTCCTCTCCGATGTACAATGCAAGATATCCCTTTGGTACATTTGCTACTATTGATGATGTTTGGCTACTGCTAACTGCTAAATGGAGCCCGTCTAATGGCTACAAGTAGACGGAAGCCCGTTTAAAACGTTTCAAAGAACAAGATAAAGCTCTCAATCAAATGTGTCTAAGTTTTGATGCTTGAGTTGAGTAAGCGGATAACTTTTGATGGTTGTGAAGGAAGATACTGTATTTATAGACTTGGAAGAGTTTCTTGAAATCTATTTTGTTGAGAAATGGTTGTTAAATGATGGGGGTCCTTGAGACGAGAGATCACAATCTACTCTTTCATAAATCAGTAAGCACCTTCTGAACGAAAGTCCAGTAGATTAGTTACTCACTTGGAAGTCAAATAAGGTGGAAAAGTTAAAATTAATGTTTTGTAGTCTGTAGGCAAGCATCAAGAATATAAGAATAATTGTTAGCGGTTCTTTTTTTTGTTGAAGAAATTGTTAGCAGATATTGTATTGATGAACCTCAGTTAAGCACGGAGTGTCTTATTGTGTAATGTTTAAGCAACGATTTCACAGGAATAATGTTGGCCTTGGTTCAACGTGAAACCAAACAGAAGCTTAGTGTGTTTGGTTGTGTAGTGGTAAAAATTGACTTTGATTAAAATAGATTGAATGTAAAATCATTTCTATTTAGATTCATTCATGTAAAATTGATTTTTATGAATTAATGTATGGATATTTTAGATATTAATTGTTTTTAGTTTTGTTTTTGTTTGTAGACGAATCGGCAAACATAATCTGAAACTCACACAATTGTGAGGTCCCCGAGTTCGAACTCGAGCAAAGAAGTCCAATCTAACATTATTGTCATTGTCAATTGAGTTGGGTCTTATGAACATGTATATAAAATGAATTTTTAGTATGTAATTTACCAAAATGAGCTCTAATATTTTTAAAAATTACCCTGTTCAAAAAAAATATTTAAAAAATTACAAAAAGTTAGAATTGAATCAATTGATGCAACATCAACGTTAAGTTACAAATAACGTTAAGTTACAAATAATCGCTTCAACTTAGAATTGATTCTGAAATTAAAATTGTTTCTTATTATAGAAACCAAACATCATGAAAATCATGTCAAAACATGTTTGACCATTGTAAACTCAAGTTGTAGAGTTTCATAGCTGAACCAAGTCTTTATTAAAAATAAAAAATAAAAGCAAAGAATGGACGAACCTATTTATTTTGAGACGCATGTTAAACAAGTTAATTATGTGTTTACTAGATAGCTTAATCCCATAGCTATCATCACAGGAATAACTTATTGAAAACCCCCTTATTTGAGTAAAAATTGGACAAGTTTGCATGTCTCTATAATTTTACGGTACATTTTTCATAGCTATTTTTTTAAGGTGGATCATTTTGATAGGTGTTCTACAATGTGCTATAAATTTTTAACATTGGATTTACTTATCCTAAAATACTATAATAGATCATCATACGAAGAATTGAGTTTTGTTTTTGTTGAATTACAGTGATCAAAGTTACTATCAAGGACAACAATCTGACCTTGTTTTTTGGGAAAGAAACCAACTGGTCAAGAAACATACGAACAACAATACAAATATAATGATTAACTAATAACACAGATACTCTACCTAAGTTATGAACAACGGTATCTTTTTGCAAATGAACAAAAATACCATATAGCCAACATTTTAGATAAAAAGTACCGACACTGCCTATATGCGACCATTTAAGATCATCACATATTCAGTTAGATTCCAATTATTCCAGGCATTCAAGCTCAAATTGATGACATTTCATTTATACTAAGACATAGTGCTCCAGTTATATAAAAAGTTAAAGACAGAAAACAGCTATTCAGACAAGACAAACCACCCTCAAATAAATCTCTATTTAAACGAGACAAAGGCAATTGAAATGATACCGAAACAAAAGAATCGATGTCATCATAATTCCAAATTGTATAGAATAGGTTACACGTGAACATGACAGTATCGGAATTTCAAAATCCTTACACAAACTTCCTTCATCCTCTAATAACCATAGTAGATTAACCCAAACCGTTGCTTGCTATAACTAATCAATTTTGACTGAAGAGTATATGAGACTTGTGAACATAAAGCATGCATAGAATCCAACAGTACCGGTTACGACAAAAAATGCATGAAAAGCTAAAAGCATGTATCCAAAGTAAAATATAACTGACACCAACTGTGTGACTTCAAGCTTGGCAAAGAAGTAGAATGTTGCATAAAGAAAGGGGTATAGTTCAGAAGAACCAGAAGTAAGGTATGACCGCCGCCACCACAAGTAATCCTCACTGCACAACTGGAAGTAGCTGAGCACAATGGTTATTTCAGCACAAGTGACAACAAGGATGATGAAGACCAGAAAAAGGAACCTAAAGATGTAGTAAAACTGATTCAAACAGATCGAGGTGAGGATAAAGAAAAGCTCAATGTAAACAGCTCCAAATGGATTATGTACCAGGCCTGCTCAGGGATCTGCCTTTACAATTTACTTTCATGCCACCCTTTTGAGACCAGAAACTTACACAATAAATGGTTACATATACACTTACATGCGATAATAGTAAAAATCAACATTTATTAGGCAGTTGTGCAAATGTTTCTGTGTTGGGGCTACAACCGACAACCATCATCTTTTTGAAGACAGAGAAGGCTTGATCTTTATTGCCTGACAAACTATGACCGCGAATGAGAGCATTATAAGTAAAAACACTTGGTTCAAGACCCACAAGTTGTAGTTCCTCATACATCTTTACAGCGAGGTCTACCTTTCCAGCAATTCCAAGATGTAAAATCAATGCATTGTAAGTATAAAGATCAGGAGAAATTCTTCTATTCTTCATTTCACTAAAGAGAGAAAGAGCTTCATCCAATCTACGTGATTTTCCAAGCCAGTTGATAATAAAATTGTACGAAACCGTATCAGGATCAAGCCCAGTCAACTTTAGTTCCTCAAAATACTGAACAGCTTCATCAATTCTACCAGTTATGCACAGACATTCTACAAGAATGGTGTAGGATTTCAAATCTGGCCTGATTCCTTCTTTAACCATCTTTTTGAACAATTCACAAGCAATATCAATTTCACCCGATTTCCCGAATCCGTTGATAAGAATATTGTAAATAACACTGTTGGGCTTGCATCCATAATCTAACATGTCCTCGAAAATTTTCATTGCTTGCTCGGATCTTCCAGCTTTTAAAAGACCATCTATAAGAGGACCATATGTACAAGGAGTGGGAGAGAAATCACCACTCATGAGTTCATAATATAAATCCAAAGCTTTATTCAAATTATTAGATTTCACAAGCGCGGAGATGATAATGTTATGGGTTATGGCATTAGGCTCGCATCCTCTAGAACGCATCTCACTGTACAGATCATAAAGTTCGTTGATCCTCTTGGATTTACCGTGAGCATCAAGCAACAAATTGTAAGTAAAATTGTTAGGATGAGTACCTGCACTCTTCATATCCTCAAAAAGTTCTAGAGCCTTTTCGGTGAAATTAGATCCAAGAAGTCCATCCATCAGGCAATTGTATGATTCTAGGGTTGGGTGAATATCCAAGTTTTTGGTGAATTTGTCAAATACATTTTGAGCATCGAGGGCCTTTTTCCGCTTACACAGGACTTTAATTAGAGGTAACATTACATGATCATCTTGGCAAACAGAATTGCATACCAATATTTCAGCAAATGAAATGGCTTCTTCAATTTCTGCTTCAGATAAAATACATGCCATTAGTTCACCCCAGAATTGTGAATTTGTCTGTAAACCTGCCTGATGTACAAATTCCATTACAACCTTGATTGCATCCTCAGCCCTTCCATGCCTTACAACACCGGGAATGAGTGTGCACAAAGTTACATAATCAGGCGAAAGACATTTCTTCATCTGATGGAAAAACCAGAACGCGTAATCAACTCTTCCTTCTCTTATCAAACCATAGATGATAGTGTTGTATGTCAGAACATCAGGATTACAGTTCATCATTGTCATTTTACAAAACATCTTCAAAGCCAAATCAACTGCATCATTCTTGGAAAGACAATCGAGGAGCGAGTTAAAAGTTATTGTATTTGGAGGGCATCCAGACTCTGTCATACTCCCAAATAGTTCAAGGGCCTTCAGGATTTTTCCCTCTTTCCCGAGACCAGTAAGTAAAATGTTGTATGTCACAACCGTAGGAGCTAGCTTCAAATTCTTCAGTCTCCCAAACATCTTCCACGCCGCATCAACTCGGCCAGCTTTGTAAAGTGTGTCAATTAAAGAATTGATTATCATTACATCTGGTTCACACCCCTTGCTTATCATCTCAGACAAAAGTTGTGTGGCTTTGTCTATTTGCCCCGCTTTGCTATAGCACTTCATCAACATGTTATAGGTTACTGAATCCGGCGAAAGGCCACACTTGTGAAGATCATTGAATATATCTTCAGCTTCACTGATCCTACCCGTCTCTGCAAGAGTATATAAAGACGCATTACACGCAGCTATGCTAGGCATAATTCCTCTCTTTTTCATTGCTTCAAAGGTGTCAATAGCTTTTGCAGGATCACCAGATTTTCCATAATAATCAATGAAAAGAACATAAGAAAAAGCAGTAGGTTTAACCCCCGAAGATTCCATATTATCAAGAAGTTCTAATGCCTCATCCAATCTTCTTGCCTTCAAAAGTCCACAGATCAATGTATTATAAGTATGAAGATTTGGAAAAATCCCTTTCGTTGTCATCACGTCTAACATATCAAACGCCCGATCAACGTCCCCGGATTTGCATAAAGCCTCAATAAGTATAGTGTAGGTAACAACATCGGGAGCATAACCATCTACCTCCATCTCATTCCAGAATCTTTTCACTGTTTCCAAGTCCCCAACTTTACCAAACTTGTCCATCAATGTAATGTATGTTACACGATCCGGACTGTGACTGCTAGCTCTCATCTTTACATATAATTCCTCGGCCTTGTCAAGTTTTCCTGCAGCACAAAGAGCATCTATCAGAACCGTATAAGTGATAACATCAGGCCCGCATCCTTCATCGTCCATTTCCTTGAAAATTCCCCATGCATCATCAATTCTCCCCGCCCTCCCAAGCGCTCTAATACATATTGTATACGTGTAAATATTCGGCCTCAAACCAATACTCTTCATTTCTTCCAACAAATTCATAATGTTCCCGGTGTCCCTTCTCCTCCCAAATGCAACCATTAACGCTGAGTATGTCTTCATGCTAGGCTTCATCCCTTCTGAGATCATTCTTTTGTAAACCTTCAAAGCCTCATTACAAAAACCAGGTAACAGTAAATGAATCAACCCATTATATGAATATGCATTCAAAATAAACCCAACTTCCCTCATCTTTCTAAGCGCAAAAGGCGCTCTTCCAATCCCACCTTTAATCGAAAGAGCCTTGAAAATAGTCGTGTATGTATTCAAATTCCTGTAAATAACTTTCTTTTGCATCAAATCAAACACAAAAACCATATCCTCGATTCTCTTTTGTTCTCTCAAAATCTCTAGCATGTAATTGCATGCATCAGTAGTATGCACAAAATTAGTCAACTGAGAAACTATCTTAAAGTATGAAAAAACAGAATTTGGATCTGAAATAGACTTCAAAATGGCCATAACTTCTTCTTCAGACACTCTAGTTTTGTTCTTCTTCTTCTTGCCATTATTTACAACAACCAAATCATTGTCATGGTTACATCTAGTCATAGTCCTAAATGCACGATGACCCACGTGAGTTGTACAATGTTTCTTCAAAGTTAAGAATGACCCGTTTGATAAAGTTTTGATTTTGACAAAATTGGTTGGTCCTCCATGATTGGCGAGAACATAGAAATGAGTAGCAGTCAAAGTATAGCAGAATGACATACCGCTGTTACAACATGTGGTTGTTGAGGAGCAGAGAAGCAAGACTGTCATAGAAGAGAAAAAATAAGGGAGTGTTTGTGGATTAACCTGTCTCCCAGAAATTTTGAAGTTTCGGCTCTGGATATTTTGTTGATACCGCTCTGAGTGCTTGAAGTGCCATCATCACGTTATCACTAACTATTACTCTATTTTGGTCCAAAAAAAATTGAGAGCTCGTTTGGTACGCAGGATATGATAGACATAGGATATGATAAAAAGCTGGATAATGATAGGATATGATAGTGACATGATAACTTTTATTCTATCATTTGTTTGATGCACGCATGATACGAAATATGATAGCATTATTTTATCCTATCATGTGTTTGATACACACTTGTTATTGACATGATAAGAAACAATCAGAACTCAAATTAAAACATAGATATTATTCTTTTAATTTTCTGCTCATCTTGTGTCATTGCATTTACAATCATATAAATAAAATCAATTCCATTAATATGCAATCGAAATTAATTTTGACCCAACACAAAGAGAAGGACACAGAGATAATAGAAGAAATAGAAAGAAGAAAAAGTAAAACCGATTCAGATTGATTGGGGAAAAAATTGAAATCGTTGGAAATTGGAATTGATTCCATTATATTTCAATCCTTGTAATTGATTTCATTCCATCAATTAATTAATCAATTCCTCCATTCCATTGCAATCGATTGGAAAGTTGCAATTGATTCCATTCCATTTCAATTGATTGGGAAGAGAACAAAATAAATGAAAAAGAAAAAGAAAAAACTGAAGAAACGTGGGAGTTTTCGTTCCATTTCAATTGATTGGGGAGACAACAAAAAAAAGTGAAAAAAAGAAAAAACTGAAGAAATGTGGGAGTCGAAGGAGGTGCTTTGTGGAAACAGGATACGCGTATGATAATTTTGTGCTATCAGCTAACCCAATAAAAACCAAGGATAAGAATAGCAAAGGGTGAGTAGGATATGATTAGAAATAGGTTTAATTTATCATTTCCTATTGATGCACCAAACAATGGATTGAAGCATGATAGGATAGTTTTATCATACCCTGTCTCCTTATCATATGCACCAAACGGGCCCTTAGGGTACAAGTTAAGGACCTAAAAATGGAAGAAAATAAATAAATGTTGCATTTAAAAAATAATAAATACACAATTTTCAATATTACACTTTTACATTTACTTCTTATCTTGTGTCATTAAGATACAATTAAGATACAAGGTAACATTTTCATAATTTAAATGTTCAGCTTCATGATTTTGCTTAAAAAAAAAATACATGATTTGAACAGTATCAAGTGAAGATAACAAACCATCTATTTGAACTAAAAAATTGTCTAAAACGTTCTCTAAAAAAGTTTTTAAATTTGATTGTTTAAATAACACAACTGAATATCAACTATCTCAATGCAACTTTGTGATTTACATTATGATTATATTTATTTTTATTGAGGGAATCACATCATTATGCTTATATTTATTTGCTTACACAATATGGTGATGATTCCAAAGAATGGAGTAAGTGTGGAAATCAGCAGAAGGATCAAACCAGAGGTTAACTCTTTGTTCTCTATCACCCTTTCCATGAGCATAAATATTCGTTTGAACCGTGTAAGGTTGTCCAGTACGGTTTCCCAAGAACTCAAAATCCAACTCATCACGAACAGAATCAGTGTCAGAGTTCATCTACCACAAAAACAAAAATATATTCAGTTTTTGTTTCACTTAATTATGTTCCAAACAAAGATTGGAGAAATTAATATGAACTTACATAAAATGCAGTAACAGTACCAGCAGAATCTCCTGGTACAAGTTTGATCTTCATGCTTACACGACCAAACAAGTACTTCACCTTGGAAGCAAACCCGCAACCTTGAGAAAGAAATTAGTATTTGTGATAGATAAATAGGTAACATGACTTATCCAAATTATATTAGTAATTTAATATATTGTTGGTTATTTAATTTAATGAAATATATAATAAAGTTTTGGACATTAGGACATGTATATAATATAATAATATGTTACTTACCAGAGCCTTGGTCTAGGGTAAGTTGGATAGTCCTGCCTTGATCAATTTGCTTGATATGGGGTTCAGACCACGTTACATGAAAGTCTTGATTAAAAGTTGCTGGTCGTCCCCAAACAAAAACACATGATACGAGAATCCATAATAACAACATAAAAAAGACACTATTGTGTTTAAAAGGGTAAAATATGGCCATCGATGTGTATTACGTAATGTAATATATTGGAAGAAAATATTTGATTGTGCAATGTAAATGAACGTAGTGTGTCCTATATTTATACATGAGAATTTGGAAAGGAAATTGAGGGAAAGGAAAAAGAAAAGAATTATCAATCAGTTCATTGTCGCATTGAAATGGAAGATGTTAAAACATATATCATTGCTTTCTATACAGCTAAGGGCTTGCCGTCGTTAGGACCTACCTAAGCAGTTTGTTCTCTGCTTTGCCCCTTTAATCCTTTGTTTGCCTAATCATTTTCTAGGCGTGTGCTTCATATATATTTATAAATATAATAATTTGAGCAAAAATGAACAACATTTAATGTGTTGATGGGATCAGTATTTTTTTAGATGAATTATCAATGATTAATTTGTTAGGGTTCAATCTTGTAATTTCAAGAAACAGAGTTCAAATTCTTTTAGAAACAATTATAAAATAGTCGGTAATGTCATTTTAATGAATAATAATTTCACCATTTCCAATTTGTTTTGACAAAGTAGTTTAGTGACCATAATTTCATGGTTTGGAAAATTTTGGGTTCGAATCTTAACCCCTTGTAATGTCGCTTTCAATTGAGAACCATTCATAATTTAATAAAACAAAAGTTGATTATAATATAGTAAGGGAAGAATTTATTCGTATTAGAAATCTTGAACCTCTCGTTTAAAAACATCTCAATTGGTAGTTGAAAGGATTAATATGTATAGACCGAAGTTTGAACTTCAATTTCTCACTTCTCCATATTTAAGACGTGTGAGTCTAGTCATTAAGCTACTTGACTAAAAAAATCTTAAACTTCTTATAAACATAATATTGTTTCGGCGTCCCAACTCTTATCTTTGGATTACTTATTTCTTAAATAAATTAGTTCTTCCAAGTTTTCTTTTCTTTTTTGGTTTGACATTTTGAAATGTTCACAACTAAACTTCAAATTTTGAATGATATTTGGAAATTGAAATACACAATGTAATTACTATTAGTAGGAAAATTGGTTTGAGATGAACTTATTCCTACGTACATTTCAGCTGAGAGCCCTAACAATGTTACTAATTATGAGCTGTGCTGTTATCTTTAATTTTCCTTTACCTAAATTGAGGGTCCTGTAGTTTAAGGTGAGACCATTAACTCATAATTATTTGATGAGCAATGTACTGTAGACAGCTGAGGGAGGTTGATTGATCATGGACGGGTTGAATTAGTAACTACATCCAACTTGGGGCCTACTAATTGGTCCAAGCCAGAATCAGAAACCACTACTCTTGAGTCTTGATTATTGAATAATTTGATTTGACTCCCCATAATGCTAATTAAGTTTCCAACTGGGAATTTCGTGTATTATTTCAGTGGAATGCCATCATATTCACATTTTGTTCTTACTGAAACATAATCATCATATTGTTTCATTGTTAAAAATGGTGTGAAATACAAAGAATGCAAAACATCAAAATATAATGACTAATTAATAACGTGACTTCTAAATCGGAGAATGGACAATCAAATTTGTTTGTCTTACAACAAACTTGACTTGAAAACTATGATATAAAATCTCTCTATAAAGTTCTTAATTCTATAATTTTAAATGTATCCTTAATTTTTGACTCAAAAACTGTCATAAACTTTGTGAAGGAGTTTTTTACCACACAATTTAATGTTGGATTTTTTAGAGTGAAGGCGACCATAAATTTTGTTAAGGAAATTTGTTAAGACTTTGGTTGTACAAATTTGTGGCTACTTAGGTTGCCACAAATTGCTATTTAACTTTCTGTATCACACTTTATTCTTCTCATCTTTCTTCATTTCTCATTTCTATCTTCTCTTTAAAAAATTTCTTTACTTTCTAAATCACTAAAAAATTTCACTTCTCGTTTTCTCCCTTCATTTTTTTTAGGGTTAAATAAGTTTTTCGTCCCTATAAATATAACGAATTTTGATTTTAGTCCCTATAAAATTAAACTGAATGTTTTCATTCTCACAAATTTTTTTATTTTGTTTTTAGTCCTTAATGGATATAATTTTAACGTGTTTTTGACATTTTTTGAATATAATATGAATATATAAATGTCGAATATAATAAACGGACATAACATGGATACGATTTGAACATAAAAGAGTTATAATTTTGCCATTTATATGAAAATAAAATGGCCATTAAGGACGAAAAATAAAATAAAAAAATTTGTGAGGATGAAAACATTCAGTTTAATTTTTTAGGGACTAAAATCAAAATTCGCTATATTTATAAGGACGGAAAACTTATTTAACCTTTTTTTTTACTTCTATCTTCTGTCTTTTTTTTTTTTACTCGTTTTTTATTTTCCAATTTGTTTTCATTATAAGTTTACCTAAACTAAGGCAAGGAGAAAATGGAGTTTTTTTTTTTTCTTTAAGAAAGAAGGAGAAAATAGAGATGATGACCATAGTTTCGTCTACGTTTATAAAATGCATGTTTATTTATATGGCTGATTGGGAAATATGGAACTAATAGGAATTTGCTGGACTTCACTTGTGCCGACAAGAACTTTAATTTGGTTTCTCTTAATTAAGGACATACATGCTCTCTGTCCCCGTGAGCTTACTTTAATTGGTAGAAATATTGCATATTATATGCAGAGGTCAGGGTTCGAACCCCGGACACCCCATTTCCCCATAATTAAATTGTGTGAGCTATAGCCACTAGACTACTTGACCAATAAAAAAAGTACATACATCCTCTCTCGGTTTTATGATTGCATTTTTTCTTGAGAAAATTTGTTTTTGTTTATTTATCCTTTTCAATATGTTAGTTTTGTATTAGCTATATTTTTTATATTATAATATGAAAGACATTCTAAAAGTAACTAATAGTAATTATTTTTGGGTCGAATGTCATATGCGGTCCTTTGAGTTCGATGTTTATAACAATTTAGTATTTTTAGAATTTTTTGTTATAAATTGGTTGTTTAAGTTAGAAAATATAAGGACCATGATTTTATTTTCGTCAAACTTAGTTAAATAGTGTTTATGTAGATGTTTAATGTTAAATTGATATGTCCAAATTTACGGCTCTCAAAACTAGGGTTCAAAGATGCATTATTCAGTCTTGATTTAAAATAAAATTGACCGATTATTTGATTTATAATATTGTTGACGAAATATTTATTTGTAAAGTTGGGCTTGATCTCAAAACAAGAAGAAAAAAATGTGCATAAGTAATCATGTTTGATGTCATAAGCACTTTTGGACCTTCCATCCCAATGTTATATGGTCTAAAATCACTTTTTAACAAAGTTGGTTGAAAATATGGGTAACAGTGTAAATATTTTGTGACTTAAATGACAAATTTGTACAAAAAAACATAAGGACCAACTTGTAACAAAAAATCTTAAAGACAAATTTGTTATAAGCATCTAACTTAAAGGACAACAGAAAGTATTTAGTCTAATTTTTGCGATCCCTAAACAAAAAGTAGTAATCTTTGCAGGACCATCTTTCTAAAAAACATTATTCTAAATTCGAATAAGAAAGATGTGCCGAGCAAATAACAATGACAACCAACAATCAAAAAGTTCATGCAACAATAATTAGTAATCAATAATTATATACTCTTGATTTGTCAATTATACTCTTTTCTCAATTACTCTTTTTCACTAAAACTAATGGAGGTTATCTATTTGGAAAACTCAAGTTTATTACTCCCTCCGTCCCTTATTAGATGACATGTTTGACAATGTACACTTTTGACCTGATATACTTTGATTGTATTTTTATATTAATATACAAAGATAAATAATATCATATAAGATATTGTTAGATTCGTTTCGATGAATATTTTTAAAATATTAAATTTTCATAATTTTGTGTAACTATTCTAAAATGATGCTTAAAAAGGGACAGATGAAATACAAAATAATACTTTTGAAATACGCGTATTTTTGTATGAGTCATACAAATTAATTACACTTAACTCATTTTTTAATAAATATGGAGTTAAATTATTTTTGCTTTTGATCAATACATGAGTACTTTAATTTTTTTTTTAGTAAGTATACATGAGTACTTTATTAACTAGCTGAACTTTTTGTTTGAAAAGTAGATATATAGATGGCAACCAGGTCAAACAGGCCAAGACCACCCTAATTTTAGTACAAAATAACCCAACTACATTCCTTACAAAAATATATATATATATTTTGTCTTTTTGCTTAGTCAGAAACATTGGAAAAGTTTTTGGGATAATAATCATTTTGGTCCTTGACTGTGTATTAAATAGTCACAATAGTCTTTTAATGTTGAAATTTTAAAATAGTTGTTGATTGTGCAATCCGTTAGTCAAAATATAGTCTCTGACATTAAAATGCTTCATTAATACTGTCAAATCAGTCCTTCAATATACTTACTTATTGTCGTCATTTCAATCTCTATATATGAAAAGAGTTATAGTGAATATTGAGAGGTTATTTTTGCGTCAAAAACTATTTTGACTAACAAAGTGCACAATCAATGATTGACTATTTTGAAATTTTTAAACGTTGAGGATTATTGTAATAACTCATTACACATTCAGGGACTAAAATGATTATTAACCGTTTTGTTGGACGGAAAACCATATAAATTGATACATGCTTTATTACAGTAAATTATTTATTTGCCTAAAAACACAAATAAATTGTTTATTATTCATCAATTGATCACAATAATGCGTACAAGTTTTCGTAAAACCACATACAATGCCAACAAAGAGCCAGAAGAGGCTTTGACTTATACAACTTACCTATACCCCTTCTAATTTTTGGCTTAATTGACATATATAGTACTATATACACACATTATAAATGGATATCATATGCACATAAAAGTATGTGGCACGAATGTACTTTTCTTTTAGATGATGTGGCACGAACGTTATGAACCACTGATTTTGCCGACGAGTTGAATTAATGTATATAGTTTGGTTTTGGATTTTTAAATGCCTGAAAGACACTCATGTGGGGTCATTGGGTACCTTGATTTATCTTGACAATAATCATAGATCACATGGTTCATACGAACCCACCTATACTTTCTAGCTTCAATGGCACTAAGAGCTTGATATTCAACCCCTTCCCACCAATTTTTAGGGTTCGTAGCACATGTAGCTGGTCCTGGAATTGCACATCCTTCAATATCAAAATCCTTGTAATAAGCATAGAAAGGTGCTTTACTCCAATTAATTTTCTCTAATCCACCTCTTGTTGCCCAATTATCAGCTTCCCATAATGTTGAAAATACTCCCATGGCTTGCATCTTTGGGTATGGTATCCCTTTTGCTTCATTGTTCTTGTATACTCTTATGGGAACTTCATCAACGTAGAACCTGCATGTGTGTAAGGTCTTACGTAAGTCGTAAGTCTTAGAATGCAATTTTGGCCACAAAATCAAAGTATTTTTTATGATTCCTGGACAACATTGTGACTATAAGTAATAAGTAATTGTAGTCATGTCTTGTATTAAAATTATAGTAAGTGACCAAAATTAGATAATTTATTTATTTTGAAATTAAAGATAGTAGGATTTTACATATTTTTACTATAAATTTCTGTCATAGCTATTTTTTTTCTTGTCTTGTATTAGTCAACTATGTCTAGCCATAATTCTTTGCATTATTAAGAGAAAAGATTTTTGAACAATTAAATTCAAACAACTTTGACAACTAACTCGGTTCAAATAGTGGCTAACTACATTTAGTATATGGTTAGTAAATATACTAATATATGTAAATTTATTAACTATCAATGTAACTCTGCTGACAACAAATTTGGACATGGTTACCGTAATGTTCAAGTATTTAACTGCATGTAGGTTTGAACGCTTATATGGTTATATTTATTTACTTACACAATATGGTGATGATTCCAAAGAATGGAGTAAGTGTGAAAGTCAGCGGAAGGATCAAACCAAAGATTAACTCTTTGTTCTCTGTCACCCTTTCCATGAGCATAAATATTCGTTTGAACTGTATATGGTTGTCCAGTACGGTTTCCCAAGAACTCAAAATCCAACTCATCACGAACAGAATCAGTGTCAGAGTTCATCTACCACAAAAACAAAAATATATTCAGTTTTTGTTTCACTTAATTATGTTCCAAACAAAGATTGGAGAAATTAATATGAACTTACATAAAATGCAGTAACAGTACCAGCAGAATCTCCTGGTACAAGTTTGATCTTCATGCTTACACGACCAAACAAGTACTTCACCTTGGAAGCAAACCCGCAACCTTGAGAAAGAAATTAGTATTTGTGATAGATAAATAGGTAACATGACTTATCCAAATTATATTAGTAATTTAATATATTGTTGGTTATTTAATTTAATGAAATATATAATAAAGTTTTGGACATTAGGACATGTATATAATATAATAATATGTTACTTACCAGAGCCTTGGTCTAGGGTAAGTTGGATAGTCCTGCCTTGATCAATTTGCTTGATATGGGGTTCAGACCACGTTACATGAAAGTCTTGATTAAAAGTTGCTGGTCGTCCCCAAACAAAAACACATGATACGAGAATCCATAATAACAACATAAAAAAGACATTATTGTGTTTAAAAGGGTAAAATATGGCCATCGATGTGTATAATGTAATGTATTATATGAATATGTTTGATGAAGAAAATAATTGATTGTGGAATGGAAATGAGAGTAGGGTCTATATTTATACATTAAGTTTTGGAAAGCAAATTAAGGGAAAGGAAAAAGAAGAGAATAATCAATCAGTTCATATGGAAGATGTTAAAACATATAACATTGCTTTCTATACAGCTAAGGGCTTGCCGTCATTAGGACCTACCTAAACTGTTTGTCTTGTCCTGTGCTTGGCCCCTTTCATCATCCTCTGTTTGCCCAATCATTTTCTGGGCGTGTGCTTCCTATATATTTATTTATACAAAATAATTTGAGTGAATATGAAAAGCATTTAATGTGCGGAATGAGACAAATATTGCTAAACATTATGATTTAGAGATGTTCAAAATCGAACCACTTCAATAAAAATTGTAAACCGAACCAACTCATACTGATAACCTCAAAAAATCGTGTTTGGTTTGGTTGTATCTTGAAAGCCGTCTCTCCTCCAAATCCACCGTCTCTCCTCCATAGTCTTTCTAGTGCTATTTGCTTTGGAGTTGAATCTTGATGCTTATTTGTTTGGAGTTAGGCTATACTTGGATAGCCTTTTGCTTATGCTTAATTGTTGCAACTTAGTTAATTGTTATAAAAAAAAAATTATTGGAGTTAATTGTTGCCAAAAAGTTGAATTTTTAGACTAGTGAAGCTACCTAAAAAGTTAAGGATAGATGGATGAAAGTTGATCTTCAATAGGATTGAAAGGTTCATTTTGAGGGTTGAAGACGTAATGGTACAACTTGTGGAGCTGCCTAAAATTCTAGTGTAATTAGTTGCAAGTGGCATTTTAAGGAGTCGAATGACATTCATGGGGTTGAAGAGTTAAAGGTAAATCTTATGGGGTTACAAACTGTAGTTAGATGCAAGTATATTCATAAATGACTAGAGAAGAATAATCAGACCTAAAACTTGTGGGGGTTATCAATGATAGTTGGATGTAAATGGAGATTAGTAACTAGATCAAGGTTCAAGTGGGGCTTGGACTTGACGTGTTTTCTGAAGAGTAGTTCCAAGATAGAGAGAGCAACAAAGTGGTTGATGAGTAAATTGTCATCGCCACTTATTTGAAGGCAAGATAAAGAATTTTTTAATTGTGGCATATAAATTAGGTTTTGGTATTTTGTCATTTTGTGCTAGGCGCAAGTTTTTCATAGAAGTAGACATTGGCTCGGGCTTCCATTTTGCGTCATATGCCCACTATAGAGAGCCAAGTGCGGTTTCACAGGTCTAGTGTATGAAACATTAGGTACTTTGTTTGTAATTTTTTTAATCTATTGTGAGAACCAAAAGGGATGACTTTAAGGCAATTTAAGGGCCAAGAGTTGGGGTCTTTTAAGTTGAGATTCAAGAGTTGAGAAACATATTCTAAACACCTTGAGTAGTGATATTTTATTGGAGAAAGGATCAAAACCTTTCTCTTAGTTTTCTTGAGGGGTTATCAAGTGAGGGGTCGAAAGAAAGGAAACAAAAAGAAAACAGGGATTGCTCTTGGAGAACTATTAGAATATAAAATATTTATTGTATAAATTATTAATATATTGTATATAAAATAGGGGATAATTTCTCGTTCACTTTTCTAATTGTTGTTTTTTTTACAGAAAGGGGAATGATAGAAATTAATATTTGTTCTTGAAGAAATTTTGAAGTTAATTTCTTATAATTTTTTGTATCTCTTATAAAGACTCATTTATTGGAGATTGAAGAGCTATTTTTTAGGCTAGACGTAAGTAAATTTTGGTCAAATTGAGTAAACAATTTTGATGTATTGGTTCCTTTTGCATACTTTCGCATTACACATAAGTTCTAGATTTGTTTTTGGTTGAATATATTGTTGCTTAAATCGTTTAATTTAAATTTTCTTTGTTATTTGTTTCACTTTCTTGTTGAAACCCTTTGACACTTTGAATTACATTGTTTATACGTCAACCCTTTGAATTACTCATTCCACTACTTATTTCTTAAATTAATTATTTTTCCCAGTTTTCTTTTCTTTTTTGGTGTTACATTTTGGAAACTTTCACATGTAAACTTCAAATTCTGAATAATATTTGGAAGTGGAAATGCACGGTGTAATTGTATTAGTGGGTACATTCATATTGATTTGCGACAATCGTACATACATTTCAGCTGAGAGGCCTAACAATGTTACGAACGATCTTTGCTGTTATCTTTTGTTTTCCTTTACCTAAATTGAGGGTCCTGTAGTTTAAGGGGAGACCATTAATTCATAATTATTTGATCAACTATGTACTGTGGACAGCTGGGAGAGGTTGATTGATCACGAACGGGTTGAATTAGCAACTACATCCAACAGTGGGACCTACTAATTGATCCAAGTCAGAATCAAGAAAGTAGTAACAAAAAAACTACTATTGATTATTGAATAATTTTATTTGACTCCCAATAATGCTAATTAAGTTTCCAACTGGGATTTTTGTGTATTTCAGTGGGAGAGAAAAATTCGAGACAACTTTGCCGTTTGGATTAAAAAGGTTCATGTAATGCCATCATATATTCACTTTTTTCTTACTAAACATAATCATATGGTTTCATTGTTAAAAAAGTGTGAAATACAAAGAATGCAAAACATCAAAAATTTAGTAACTAACTAGTAATGTGACTCCAAACCGGCGAATGAGCAACCAGATTTGTTTGTCTTGTAACGAATTTGACTTGAAAAGTTCTTAAAAAGACCTCCCTAAAAAGTTCTTAAAAATATCCCGGTAAAGTTATGAATCAATCTCCAAAAATTTTGTTTGAAAGACATGCTACCACACCACTTCAACGCCAACAAGTTCATCGGATCGCCTCTCCCTCCCTAATCGGGACCATGGGCAAGAACTAGCCAGAATAAAATTTGACGACATAATCCAGAATGATCTCTAATGAAATAACCATTGAAATAGCTCGCAGTTTCTAGTGGAAATAAAAACCAAAACTTTATATCTCAAGAGAAAGAAAAAAAGTGTCCATGAACAAACTATTTAATTAAAAGATAAAAGTATAATCTTATTTAGTTACTTCTTGTATTGTTTATTGTTCACCAAATAAGCAGACTCATTCTAAGGATTTTGTAGTGCAGTGGCTTTGAAGTTTTAGCTTGGGTATTCAACAATATAAATAAAGTAAAAAAATTAGAAATAGAAATTTATTTTGTGGCAATTAAAAAAGTATTTAACTCATGACCAACAAAAAATATTTAACTCGATTATTTATTTATTTTAGATTTTATCCATTCAATCAAATTTCAAAATGCATTATGATGCCCTTTTTAAGTTGGTTCTCAGTTCTCACCTTTCAAATGAAAAAAACAGTTGGCTCTCAAGATATCTGCATGGTGTGACTAGATTGAATACACATAAAACAAATAATTCAAAAAGATAAGATGCATATTTATTTATATGGCTGATAGGGAAGTGCTTTGCCGACAAAAAATTGGTTTCTTGCTCTTGCAATTTCACACCACCACTAATAATGCATATTCTCCCTGGTACCATTTTATAGCAATTTTCTAATAAAAATTGTTTTGGTTTATTTATCCTTTTCAAAATCTTAGTTTTATAAAATATATTCTTCAAAATACTCTAACTACTTTATCAATTATTTTGTATCTACTTATAGGCGCCACCCTACTTATATAGTATTTTGATAATAGGTAAGTGTTTGTGCTTATCATAGGTTTATTATAGATATCGTTGTTTTGTTAACCGTTATTAAAATGTAAAATTAATGATATATTTGATTGATTAAGGAAACGGAACATAAGTTTTTT
>Ga0228711_1001249_pt1 | contig 36720 bp, 22 predicted proteins | sample MedpolnodulmetaG_2_FD_177996 | JGI IMG/M metagenome (GOLD analysis project Ga0228711, IMG submission 177996) | Root nodule microbial communities from Medicago polymorpha collected in Santa Monica, California, United States - brown nodules | ecosystem: Host-associated > Plants > Roots > Nodule... | reverse complement strand
CTTTAGGAACATTGGCCTTAATTTCCTTTGGAAATTTACGAATGCCAATATAAAGTCTATGTTTTAATTAACTCTGAGGGAGTAAGACCCCCACATGTAAGGATTACTGTCAGACTAGTAGGTGCAACTCAACATTGGAGGGATGGACCTAAATCGACCGAGATAATATAGACCCCGCACGTAAGGAACATCGTGCGATCAGCAGGTACGGCTTGACAATTGATTAGGTTAGCACGTCCCAACAGTCTCATCACTTTTATAGTCTACTTAAGATAAATAAACGTGACATGAATGTTATTTAATATCCAACAAATAAATAGGGGGATTCGAAGAATCCTAATCGCTGCTTACTTTTGTGCAACCAAATCAGGTTACTCGCTCTGTTGCAAACAGATAAAAATTGTAATCTTTAACCCTTAACTCTTTTATTATTATATCGACAAACAAAATAAGTAACGCGAATAGTTTAAATAAAACGACAATCCATGTGGATACAATACTCTACTTATCACTTTAATACTTGGTAAACGATTTGGTACACTTGCCTAATCCAACCATCATGTACCCTAATACGATGATCAAAAGTCAATAGTTTCAAGGATTGTTCGTTCACTATAAACGGCGCATTTTTTATGCTTCACTAGTATCGGTTTCTGAAGCTAAATCTCATGATCGTTCAAACTCACACCAATCTCTTTAAAATAATTAAACAAATGATACAATTAGTATATCTTATGTGTTGATGTTGCATCAGAATCATATATCGTATATATGAAATTGATCAACCGATTTTTAATTTATTCTTATTGTTTAATATTGATTCAAAATAATATTAAACCGATAAAACACCAAAACTGACTCAAGATTTCCTAAGTGGGTCTAATACCACTGAAGGGAAATCGTATTACAAAAACAAAATACTCAACATATAGAAACAAAATAATTTCCCTCTCAATGAATCATTACGAATGAACATGATCAGAGATTGAAGGATTACCTCTTGTAGTGCAATTCCTTTGTTGTCGAAACTCTGAATCCGACTAGAAGCACCACTCTTTCGGTAGTGCCTCTACTCAGTCCACACAAACAATCACCTCCACTCACAGTGCTAGCTTCTACGAGATGGAGTTTAGAGAAAGAAAGGGAAGATTAAAGTTTCTAAAGTGGTATCAAGGTTTCAGCAACTTTTACTTCTACAAAAGGGTTTTATTTGTAGAATCCCTTGTGTGATCATCAAGTCAGACCTTATTGGGCTTAAAAGCCCAATATCCCATTCGCTTGATCTGCTAATTTCATTAGCTCCACTTACTAAACGCACCCCCAAATAAGTCTTACTTATTTCTCTTGTTCAACTTACCTTTTGTGTGTGACCCTATAGGTTATCGCATCGTTGACAATAATATTCAATTATATTTAATATTATAAACAGTGAGCACTATCTAGCAACATATCACTACTATGACGAGAATGTCACGTGATCTGACAAACCTTTATGTGATAAAAATCTTGTGCATAATCACTCTTCTGCCATAATGTCTATATTGAACAGAATGCATAATATGTCACCCTTATCCAGTTAAATATTGGGCCCTTAGACATTTCTCCTGTTATGTAGGAGGGGCAAATTCCATCTAAGACACTTGTGTCCCTCAGCATGATTCGTCAAATACCCATCATTATGTTTAATGTGGTCTCACGATTAATTCACACTTAATATTCCATTAAACGGACTATATATTCTTTTTTTGGTCAAGTAGCCTAGTGGTTATATCTCACACAATTTAATTGTGGAGAAGTGGAGTGTTCGGGGTTCGAACCTCAACCCCTGCATGTAATATGCAATATCCCTATCAACTCAGTTATGCTCGCGGGAACGGACTATATATTCTAGTGACGTAATTATTTTAACATATAAACATAATAAATAAATGTCTTTATTTATTAAATAAATATTCGATACAAGTACCATGTTGGCCGCTAGGGGTTACACCAAGAGACTCTTCCACCAAGAGTGGTGTGCAAAGTAAAGTCACCAACTGTAAAAATGAAGGGAGGTATTTTAGCTACCTAACACGCTCCTTCTTCCAAATGAACCTATGTCGATGAGATAGTGGTTGTCGCATATAGAAACTTGGGTCATAAGTTCTTCAAAAGATGGCGGAGTGTGGAAAAATTCACTCTCGTAAAAGTTACTCGCCAAATAGATGGCATTCCTAAATAGCATCTCCCTTATGCAAAAGATACTTCAACTCAACAATAAGGGTCGTCGACAACTTTCCACCTTCTACACTCTCACTAATGAGTGGGTCATAAGACACCACATACTCTTCTATCCCATATCACAAAAGACATATAAACTTATACGCTATAAATTATTTGCTATAAGTTACAGTTTTCAATTTGTCAAACTAAGTTTAATAGAGTATATAATAATATCTCGTGTTTGTGTTTGTGTCTGTGTGCGTGCTCGTTTATCCCGTGTAAATTAAAAACGGTGCTATCTGAAAGAAAAATTGGTCCTTTTGGATCAAATTTGGAGAAAGTTTTTACCAAGAAAAATATACAAGAGAGGGAGTAACACAATTGTGTGCTTGTGACGAAAAACCGAACGTGCACTTTGTCATTTTTCTTATTGGAATTGAGAAAGCTTGTAATAACATTAAATTTATTGGCAATTAATATTATTTTACAAATTTATCCCTTTTTTGAGGGATTTTACAAATTTATCTTGGGAAGAGAATTAGATTTCTTTGGATAACAAGAGAACTAGTTTACCTTTTAGGAGCTATATACAATTAATGTGTGGAAATTTCTTAAATTAGGGGGTAAGTAAGTTGCACTACTTAAAATATGGTACACTACTGGACCATTAATCCTTGATTAATGGAGAGAAATATACGAACGGTAGAGATGAATGACTTTGTCCCACGTTCAATTCAACTTAACCTAACATTAAAAATTGGTACTACTGATATATTTTGAAGGTATGTGATAAAGTCCTACATTAATTGGATTACTTGCTTACCAATGTTTTCTTACGAAAAATACAATAACAGACTTTGTTGTTATTGTTGTTTTTAAGAGGAAATCAATTTATTAAGAAACTAAATCAACCGTAACAAAGTGAAATACAAAGAGGGGCCGACACCGAGTTGATCCAAGTGGTAAGGAGTTTGAATCCCTTTAGTAAGTAGTTGAAGAAATATTCTTTGACTATTACGTATGAAGAAAATTCGTTGAGAGGGAAGAACCAATACTAAGCCTCCCCGATATAGATTAATTGCTTCCAAACAATGATGGCGGAAACTTCGTACATATAATATAATAACCAAAAAAATAATACTAAGGGGGTATTCCTCAATCCCAATAGCATTAATAGAGGATAATGTAAACTTACCTAAATCTCATGTTTAAGCATCACGAGAGACGATATTTAACTAAACCAGTATAAATTGCAGTGTTATCTACTCGACTCTTATCTCTTTTAGTTTTTGTAACTTGGTTTGAATTGATCTTGTTTTTAAATTCTTAAAATTGTTAAAATTATAGGATTTCCATGTATTTAGTTCTTGGACTACTAAATTAATTAAAGATTGATTAAATAATAGTTTGATCTTTGATTAAATAGTTTGACATAATGATTATTCAACTTGTATCGATCAATTTTATTGCATAAATTGATTTCTTTCCTAACAATTGAAAGTCCTTCAAAGTGTTTTGAAATAATAGACGAAACACACCTACATCCCTTTAGAGTCCTCGAGGCTCGTCTGATCTCAATAAAACGATCACCGATCAATGACGGCACAGAAACCCAATCAGAAAACTAAATAGAGAAAAGTTTAATTAACAAATCAATTGTGTAAGGTAGAAGTTACATTTTTGTGAAACTAATTAACGAACACCAATAGACATGTAGACAAAAACACCAAACAAAAGAATTGAAAGACCCGTGATGGTAACCAAATTAGTTTCTTTCTGATGTGCCTTAAGAGTCAAGAAACCAGCCTTCTCCATCAACCCTGTTAATGCAGCACATATTCCCATAAAAAATAGTACTTTACCACCAACTTTGTGCCATGGAAGTACTCTAGCTCTAGTTGCATCTTGTGCTCCAGGAACCAAGAATGTAACCAAGCCAAAAACCCACTGCAATTAATCAATAATATGAACTTCTATGTATTATTAAAGTCAATATATCATGCATGAAGGCTGGGAAACAGCCTAAAGTGTTTCATAATTGACGTATTTGAGTTTATCTACTTATATAAGTTTTGTGTTATTGTTTGAAAGAAGCTTATGACATAATTTGTAAGTTGTTTTGAGCTTATTAGTTCTCCCAAGATAATGATAGTTTTTTTAAAAAAGAATATTATAGTGAAAAAGCATCACGTGATATAATTGAAATTTCAACTATGTTTGTCCCCTAAACTGCCGCATATCATTCATTTACAAAACCCTAATAAATTTAAGGGTTAATAGGTCTTTACCCCCCTGTAATATAGGTCATTTCCGGTTTTTCCCCCTGTAAAATATTTTTTTTGATTTACCCCCCTGTAAAATATTTTTGTTTTAATTTACCCCCCTAATAGGCCAAACAAAAACCAATTTTATTTTTTTTATCAAGAATTTTTCGTTTTTGTTTGGCCTATTAGGGGGGTAAATCAAAACAAAAATATTTTACAGGGGGTAAATCAAAAAAAATATTTTACAGGGGGGAAAACCGAAAATGACTTATATTACAGGGGGATAAAGACCTATTAACCCTAAATTTAATAAAGAAAAATGAAACAACGATTTGGGGAACTAGACCAAAACCTAAGATAACAACCAAGATATTATACAACAACCGTCTTATTCAAAAGCTTATATGGAAAACTAAATGGAATAAACCAAGATGATGAAAAAAAGAGTGATGCAAAGCAAGTAAGCAACATATAACAATACTTGTGAAAACAGTTTATAGCTTATAAGAAAACAATTTAACTTTATTTTTTCTCTTACTATAAAAACATTGTATACATATGCTTTTATCATGATAAGAAATTGTGAGATAAGTTATTTTTCCAAATAGAGCCTAAACACCTTCAATTTTCTGTAAACAACCGAACATATCCTAAAATTAATTGACTTTTTTTTCTTTCTACCCTATGAGCCTCTTATGCGCCCTATGCACTTTGGATTTTAGAATCCGAACTACATGAAAACCCCATAAAACCTTCAAAAACACATTGAAATATTTCAAATTTTAGAATTTAAATAAGGAACGCGAGAAACTCATTGGATGGAAAAAGTAATGACCAAACTATTTTTACCTAAAAGCATTTATATGATTGATACGAAGTTTACCTGCAAACCAAACAAGCAGAAGGTGACAATACCAATCCATCCATGAAGACTGTAAAGATGAGGAATATTTAGCATATCATGGAACTTGAAAACTGCACACAAACCAACTATGCCAAAAACAATAGCAATCAAGTGTAGTGCCATATGAACATACTTCTTGATACGTCTTTGTGCGGGTACCGTTTGGAATGCCATAATAGCTGTTAAATTTTAACAACACCAAACCAATGAATAAATTGAGATATATATTTGTTTTTCAAGACAACACCACGACAACTAAGTGTATGATTAGATTAACGGTGACTTTTGAAGAAAATAGGGTGACAATGTGTTTTGTTGAAATTGCAAAATGTAACTTTTACCAAAATCGTGATGGTCAACTTTAATTCCTTCACCATCAATCTAAAGATTGGAAATGTTATGAACACTTTTTTATTACGATCAAAATCATCTCTTTTTAATGGACACTTTCATTATTGAGAGAGATGGACTTATAGAATAAAATAATATTATTTTAAACTATTATTATTTTATTTTATGAATTTGTCTCTCTTCACATGGAAGTGTCTATTAAATTTAGAGGATTTCAACTACTCTTTTTAACACTTTCTCTAACACCTATTATTTTATTGGATAGAATCAATGTGAGTCTCGTATTTTGGAAATTGATCACACAAGAAATGGTGGGACTTATATTGATTTCATCAAATAAATAATCAAGTAAATGATAAAGAGTGTTAAAAATAGAATGTTTTTAGCACTTCTCATCTAAATATACACCGGTTAGTTCACATGGGACAAAATAATGCTAAATTGAATTAATAAGATTTCATTTGCATAGAGGATATAATAATTCTTGCATAAGTGCAATGTTTAAAGTTAATAATGACTATGTTTATTAATTACTATTTTAATTTATCATAATTTCACATTGTTTTTAGAAAAACAATTTAATTAAGGGCTTATTGAATATAAGCGCTATGTGTAATTGTTTTCTAGAAAGAGAAAAACGGGGGATATGTGTAATTATTTTATAAGCTCTTGATACTTTATAAAGTGTTTATATCATAAGATAAAGTCTAAATAAACTATTAAAAAAAAATCTTTGAAACATACTTTAATTGTGTGTATATGTCTTGATGTAAATAACTAGCATTCTAGTAAGATATGACACCAAGAGAAGGAAGTGCAGTGCATATACCTTCACCAGCAAGGAAAATAAGGCTCAGGAACATCATTAAAGGGTGTACCTGCAAACAATAAACATTCAAGATAAACAAACACAAGTTTTACATCATAGATTATGTAACATGTGACAACAAAGGAATGAAAAAACATGAAATTAATTTACATTGAAGACGCGAAATCCATCCGCGGAAGCATAGTCAATCCCTTCGCGAAAATGTAACAACCAAACAAGTATGAGTATGAAGGACAAGATTCCAAACAAGTGAGCCAAACCTGACATTACCATGGCACTCATTGTGTCACACTATCTTTGTTGTTGTAATAGATATGTTGTTCTAGTGTGGTTTTTCAATCTTTGTTTTTTATGAGGATGGTGATGAAAATAAAGGGGTAAAAATAGAGAGTATTGCCTTTTGCTTTAAGCCTTTAACCCCACTAAGGTAGATTTTTGCTATAAGGAGAACATTGCTTGTGTTCTTAGGTTTGGAATATTTTTCTAACAAACTATGAAACGTTGAGATTTAGCGAGCATATATTCGTTCTCAAAAAATAATATTTCTTTGTGTTAATTCTAATGTTGTTTCTGGATTTCCTTTCAAAAAAAAAATGTTTTTTCTGGATTTAGATCCTTTTAAGTTGATAATTTTTAATTAGATCCTAATTATTAGGAAAAGTTGTGGTAGACCTTGACTTCACGAAGGATGAAGAGCAATCGTCTAAAAGAAATTCTTGCCATTCTACTCATTCACAAGCAGGGCCGGACCTTAGGGAGTGCAAGAAGCGCTACCGAATCGGGCCTCTAAAAACTATGGGTATCAAAAAAAATTATAATACCCATCCCCACTTAAAATAAAAAATTACATGTTACTCTTTTTTTCTTCCGTACACGTATGAGTTTTTTCTAGACTCTAGTTCTACTTTCTAGACATAAATTTGATGCTATCAAACCACCATCAATTTGTATAATCACTTAATCAGTCAATTTGAAAAGCTATTTCATTGAAAGAATCACAACAATTATTTCTTTTTCGCATAAACCATTCGCTTTTCCCTTTCCTACGACGTAGGAGTGACATTCCAAACGACACCGTTAGGTAAATTTCACCTCTTTTTCACTTAATTTTATTTTGTTTTGTTTCATGTTTAAAAGTTCTTTTGATTCTGATTTTTTTAATGAAGCTTAACTACACAAAAAATTGCATTTTTATTTTACTAGGGTGTATTTTAAAAATAGAACCGAGCCTCCTATTTCATAGGAACGGCTAGGGATGGCAATACGGGTCAGCCCGCCTCGTTTAGGCCCAGAACGCTATTAGCCCGCCAAAAATGGGGTGGGGCGGGCCAACTTGAGGGGGTGGGCTCAAACTCACACCCCACCCCGCCTAAAGGCGGACTAGCGGGCTGGCGGGTTGGCCCGTCTATTTTTTAAAATTTTTTTTGTTGATTGTTATTAACAAATACACTGCTATTAGAAAAACAATAAATTCAATATAACGACTCTAGCATTAAGTAAATCACCATACATCCAACATAAAACAAATTACAAAATAAATCCAACAACATGAAATAAGTCTCAAAATAAATCAACCATAAAAAGTCTACATAATTTGTTCAACGTCCCTAAGTTAATCATCGTCTAGGTAATGGACATGTGAGGCTCCGAGTGTTGCTGCAACAGTTGGTAAAATTAAGTTATTAAAATTTGTTTAGTGGTTTTGCAAAAGTGTTTATGTGGTGTGTAAATTAAAAATTCGATCACTAATAGTATAAAAAGAAAGTTTCATAAGCCCGCGGGCCAGCCCGCCCCACCCCACTATGACCCGCTTTTTTAGCGGGCTTAACAGGTTAAACGTGTTGGCCTGACGGGTCGGACCCGTTTTGCCACCCCTAGGAACGGCCCTGTTCACAAGAATATTAATAGAACTTTTTTTTTCTCTCTATCTTTAGTAATTTCCTACATCGTGATATAATAATTTTTTTAAGTATTTTTCATTTATACTTTTCCTTAGTTCTTTACCTTCAATATTTCATAGAATAGTTTTTCCAAACTAGATCGCCCTTAGCGAATTGCGTATTCGTTTGTTTAATCCGAAACATGTCAAATTATTAGAAGGTTCGGTATAATTTAGATTATTGAAACCGATATATTTTTTTACAGTTCAAGTTCTGAAATTCAAATGAGAATAAAATGAAAATTTGTAGGAACATTTAAAGGCATGGGAGAAAAGCATTTTTAATTCAACTCGGTTTGTGCATGTACATCCTCAGCGGGGACAATTCAGCCCATATTTTAGCTTGGGTAGTTAAGACAATTGCTCTTCAAGAATCGCAATTTTACTCTCGATTGAATCGTAACTTTTTACATGTATCTCAATTTTAGTCTCGATCAGATCGTAACTTGGATCGAAAGTTATATTTTAGATTTGTATTTTGTCGACACTCATAGCAAACATTCCATAATGTCATATTGTCAGTTTAACAATATACCTAATATTTTGATCTAGACTAACTAGCTTCAATTTATTTAATTTTTTTGTCAAGTAGAATAGTGACCAAAAATTCCTATTTTTAAGGTGAATAAGTTGGATGTTCGAGGTTCGACGCTGATCCTTGCATATATTATGCAATGTCTCTATCAATTGAGTTAAGTTCACGGGAACAACTGCAATTTATTCTAGCCATTAACTTTTAAGGACCTTAAATGATAAGATTTTATAAAAATTTGTAAATTAATGCATTAGAAATTGAACAATTTGAATTTTTAAAGGATAATTTCTTAATTTAGTATCCGTAAAGAGTGTATCGCGACACTCATTAAAAAGACCTAAAGAAAATTTCTCGTTAACTAAAGTGGCATTATTAATATTTTGCAACTGTTCCCAAGAAAATTTTAATTTTATCCCTCAAAGTTATGATGATATTATATTAAACTTTGTATCACTAAACTATTTTATCATGTACAATGTGTTTTTTTTTTCTAAGTGACTAAACTGAGTTTGGTAATTTTTATCTAGACGGAGAATGTGTCGTATTCTCTCAAAATGGAACCATGAGAAATGGATCAAACCATATTATATTATTCTCTCAAAAAGGAATCCAAATTCGTGACTCATGTGAACTAGTGTTTTCCATTTAGAGACAACTTTACAACTAAGAACGTGACTTGTATTGTTTTATGTATAAATTAATTAAGACCAAGTTATTCCAAGTAAATTGTTAAAGGATTGATACATATAAATTGAGAACAACTTTTTCTAAGCAAAAAAGTAAAAGAGTGATCCCTATATACCTTAGAAAGCAAAGAAAAGAATAATAATAAGATGGGATTTTGATGTGAAGTGCTTTTTCTTTTTAATGGAGAAATAATATATACTCCTCCGGGTGTTTCCATGTGTTTAACATGTTTCTCTTTAGCACCAATATATTTTTTGGTTATATTTAGCACCAAATTAATATAATTAGTTTTTTTTAAGTAGTCTAGTGGTTAGAGCTCACACATTTTTAAATGTGAAGAAGTGGGGTGTCTGGGGTTCGAATCTCGTCCACTGCATAAGAAGTGGGGTGTCCGAGGTTCGAAACTCGTCCACTGCATATAATATGCAATATCTTTAGTGAAGTAGTCTAGTGGCTAGAGCTCGCGCTAGGGCTCACACATTTTTAAATGTGAAGAAGTGGGGTGTTCGGGGTTCGAACCTTGTCCCCTGCATATAATATGTAATATCCCTACCAACTGAGTTAAGCTCACGAAAAAATTATTTTATTTTTTATTATTATGGTATCGATACTTTAGTGTACTGTGCATTCTTTTCCTATTTTTTCCTATATAAATAACCTTTTCTTACTTTTTCTTATGTAAACATCCACTTAATTTATATCATGTTTTTTATTATTAGATAATGTTTATTTTCTATTATTATATAATGTTTATTGCAAAATGTAACGAATACCTTAAGGACATTGTTTAATGACTTAAAAATTTTACATATAAATTGATATAATTATAATTTTGACATGTGTTTGACTAAAATAGTGTCTGTTAATATTATTTAAACATTTCTCTTATGGCATTTGTTTGTATCAAAAAAAATTCCTAATTTTAGTAAATTGTGAACATCCACTTTCTCTTATGCAAAGAACCCAAATCTAACAAAATTTGGTTTACGAAAATTTTTCTTCTCACAAAGTGAATTGCTCATTCCTATAGAAACTTCTCAAAATACTCATACATGACTTAAATCACGTTCGATATATACCAATGTGACTTAAGTCACGTAGCGTCCTGTTATAGCATCAGAGCAGAACTAGCTAGAACCATTCACATTCAAAATCAAATTCTCCCAACTTCTCCCAAATTCGAATTCACACAAACTCAAGTAAATTAAGTTTAATTTCTACTCCAACATCAAGTAAGTGATTATGATCATTTGGCATTGTCTTTTTTTTTTATTTAATTGTTAGAGTTTTTGATAAAAGTTGTGGAATTTTAAGGTTTTGGGTTGATTTGCATGTTAGAATTTTTACTTGCTGTTAATAATGAATTAAGTTAGAAATTATTGTTTATATGTTGATTAGAGAAGTTTGACTTAAATGTGGTAGGTTAGAGTTGGGCTAGAGTTAGAAGTTGTTAGATTTTATACGTTGAACTCTAGGTGTTTGATAAAATGTCTCGATGAAACTTTGTTTTATTTTTTCCAGACAAGATCTCGGCCCACTCCAGATTATTGGAAACTTCATAGCCAGAGTCGACTCAGCATTGGAGTATCCTAAGGTGGATCCATTCTTTACCGGTGTGTTGCAGGGAATCCAGGAGGAGTATCGGATGCTGCACGAGGAGTCGATTTCCCATATGAGGACTAGGAGCCATAGTCCAGAGGAGAAGGGTCTTTTTATGATATTTGTATATTTTAAGTTATTTTTATGACATTTCGAAGGATTTTGATGTATTATATTTACACTTGCGCCAGTGCGCATTTTTATGACATTTTCATTAGTTTTTCGATTTAATTTTGCATATTTTAATTTTGATTGAATGAATGATTCAAATCTTGAATGAATGGATATATGTATGAATGAATTATTGTATGAATGAATGAATACAAGGATGAAAATGAATGAATGGATGTATGGAAGAATGAATGAAGGAAGGAAGGAAGGAAAATAGGGAAAACACTCATTTCTGCATGTTCTGCTTGCTGACACAAACAGAATGTGACTTAAGTCACGTTGGCATATAACTTACGTGAGTTAAGTCACATTGAGGTATAACCTGTGTGACTTAAGTCACGTTCGATACATCCAACGTGAGTTAACTCACGAGGCATTCATTTACAGGTCAGACAACACCTCATTTCTTCATTCTTCTTCATTTCACATTTTAAAGTTCATATCAACCAACACTCCAATAACAAGTAATTTTTTATATGTTTATATGTTAATAACAAGTACCATTGACATTTTATGTTTATATGTTACATTTTTCATCTTAAATTAGAATTTTTTTAGTTTTAGGGTTTGTTTAAATTTTGAGTTTTTTTTTTGTAAGAAATGATACAGTGTTTGCATGTAAATGACTTATGTTGCTTAAATGTTTAGATGTTTGCATGTTTATGTTGTAGTTTTTAGTTTTAGGATTTATGTATAATTTGCACTACAAGTGTTTGATGAAATGTTTGAATGAGTTTTCCATTGATTGTTTTTAATTTCTTAGGGTGTAGATCGGAAACAATGGACAATTTGTTCAAAGTTCAAGTATGCTTCAACGGTGGAAATCCTAATTTGTTCAAGGTTCGGGACAATGTCACGCTAAAATAATTGAAGGATCAACTTGATGAAATCAACCAACAACCCAACCACGGAGGCACAAGGAGGGTGGAATACGTTTAGTATGAACGTCCATCGTTCGACACAGAGGGGAGATTGACATTCAGTCGGCCGGAGTTAACGAACGAAGACGATGTGAGGAGCATGTTCTCGATATTTGGTCAGCACAACATGTCCCGAGGATCGAGATGGTTGTTACATTGCTAAGATCGCCTAAAGATATTCTCAAGAGTTTGATTCCGTCAGACGAAGATGTTTAGGTAGTATTATTATGCTGTGTCATTATTTTGTTGGATTTTAGTTTAATTCTTGTTAGCTTGCTGAAGATGTCGGCATTTAAGTGCCTTATAATTAATTAGCGTAAAGGTTTGGTAGTTTGTTTGAAATCTCGAAAGTGTGAAGAGAGCACAACATGTATTTTGCCGAATCAACTATATAGGTTCTCACATCGAATTCCTTCGTATAAAATGAGTGGGACATAAGGCATGCACTTCTAAGATGTTTTTTTTTTTGTGTTTGATTATGCACCTCTGTCAATTGAAACTTGTTAGTTGGTAGAGCAGTAGGATTAAGTTCAAAATAATATATTGAAATGCACTCTTTTTTGTCACTACTCATCCTAAATGAAGGGATTCGATGTGATAACATGTAAAGTTGATTTGGTACAATACATGTGTTGGGTTCTCTTCATTCTTTTGAGTTTTCAAATAGACTACCAAATTTTTACACTAAGTATAAGACACTTCAATGCCGACATTTTCGGCAAAACTTTTAAGAATTTAATTTAAATCCAACATCATGATGATACCACATATTTAGAGAGAATGTAATGTAACCTAACGCTTCATTTATTTGAACGGAGATGAAATTAAAACTAAATAAATTTTTCGTATTCTATTAATTTTGGAATTTATTACGCTTACTTGTTGTTATAGATGTTTCGAAGACATGACATGCTTTTAAAAAATGAAAATAGCAATTCTCACGTTGGCTTACCTAAAAAATAGCATCTTGGCCAATAAATGGGGAATTCTGCTCTTTACCCAAACGATTTTGCTCATTCCTAAAGAAAAAGACCAAAATGCCCCTGCGTGGCTTAACTCACGCACCCTATATATGCAACGTGACTTAAGTCACATATGAGAGAAAGAAAAAAAAATCTCACGGAAGTTAAGTCCCGCTGGCTCTAAGAACAAAAAGCAACCAACACCTTCACCAAATTTTATAAACCTGCAACTATTATATAATTGATACCATGGTATGGACCCATTATTTTTCTTTCTCTAGGATTAGCTTTTCTAATCTTTCACCAAAATCGAAAAAACATTGGTGGGACTTGGACCCACAAATTAGTTTGATTTTTATATACCATCTTCCCTGTAACAAACACACTAGTTTGGTGTTGAAAAAAATAATTAATTTAAGCTCAAAGAAAAATTGGTGTCTGACAAAATGCATGACCTGTCCCACATGGATAGCTACAGTTTTATGCACTTCTTGGTTTAACGAGATTTATTGTATCAGGTTTATGAAAATTGGTGTAGGCTTCTGTCAGCAGGACTTAACTCCCGTGGGAATTTGTTTTTTTTTTCCTGTTACGTGACTTAAGTCACGTAGCGTGAGATAACATGCGTAGGGGTAATTTTGTCATTTCACTTGGGAATGAGCGAAAACGTTTGGGTATAATTACTCTTCTTATTTATGAAATTGCTCATTCACGACACTAACGACAGTTAACTGTCGTTCGATATTTTCAGCGACAGTTAACTACCGTTAGGGATTTTAAGATCTTTTGAATTACTTTTTAAATTGGTTCGACTGATCTTAAAAGTGTTCAGTGATAGTTAAATGTCATTGGGCATCTCAAACGGCAGTTAACTACCGTTGTTGTAGTGAGTGACCAATTTCATAACAGAGAAGAGTGGTTTTCAAACAACATCTGACCTAACATAATACTTTAAAATTTATATTAACTTACCCTACCGTAGTTTTCTGAAAAATAACGTATGTATCCCGTATTCATATCCCATACAAGTGTAACATTCATAAAAAAAACAATATAAAAAAAAACAGGGTCAGCCATAGGCCGGGAGTGCGACGGGGGTATATATAGCAAAGTTCACATAAAGGCCTCAAACATTGACATGATGAAGGGTAGGGCTGAAGTCTGTTAATGTTTTTGGCCATTTTGACGTGATTTTCTATATGTACCCTCGTATAACACAAAGATTTCTATATACACCCTCCCTATAAAAAAATATTGGTTGTTCTTAATAATGTGCCAAAAAAAAATTATTATCGAATAAATTGGTGATATTTTTTTGGGTCCTTTGTTCCTAATAATGTACTTCACTAATATTACAAATATTGGTGATATTTATTATCCAATAAATTGGGATAATTTTCATAACAAAACAAATTAGATTTTAATTGAAAATAGACCTATTAGAGAAATTAATTTTAATCGTCTTTCAAAGGTTTCAAAAAAATAAATTATATCAATATAGTAATGCCAACTTTCTTGAATTGATTGAAAGAGTTGCATAGTTAAATTTGATAATGTAAGATCATGCGAGACACATTCATGTATCATCATAATGAACTTGTTAGAGATACTTATAGCATGTAAAAAGAGGAATGATGTACTTCGAGTATACAAAGGAGTTCTTATATCTTTGATTCCTCTAAAAAGTCTAACACTAATTTTGTATCATGTATTATTGTTGTTATGAGTTTAACATTGGAGAATTTTGCACCAAAAAGTTTAAAATTTAGTTAATTACGTGTTGATATACTTTTACTTTTTTGGTGTTATTATTCTTAGGTACTAAAATTTCAATCTACTTCGCATGTGTTATTGTTCTATACTTCGATATTTTTTTGTTTTGATGTCTATGGAGTATTTGATTTATTTTCAGATGTTGCATAAAAAAATATTTATTTGGTAGTGGAAAGCAGGAAAAAAAAATGAAAGGAAGAGTTAATAAAATTACAACACAAGATATGTTAGCAACACACATTTTAACACACACTTTTCAACATATTCTCTTTGATTTGTTAAAATTCAAATGGGACCAACTAAATTTACATGGGACCCACATGATTTGGTGGGATCCATGTGAAATTTAACCAATCAAAGAGAATGTATTAGAAAGTATGTTAAAATGTGTGTTGCTAGCATTCTGCATCACAACAATGAGCTAACAAATTTTATGATGTATCATGTAAAAGGTCTTTTTCTTATATTATGCCTAAGGCTCCTAAAACTCTAGAAACGGCAATGTAAAAAAAATAATCACTGTAATATTCAATAATCTTAGCCTTTAGGCGGTGTTTGAATATTCATAGTTACATTACATTTCAATATTTATAATTTTGTTTATATTCTGTAAGACAAATAGATATGGAGCATAAACAAGTAAGGGATTAATCCATCATGGTGCATATCATAAAACTACTATCCGTACCCATCGTACCTTATTAACATCTATATTTGCTACAATGTACAAATGTGCATTCAATCTTCACATCAAAAGACAGCTTGAGCAACTAGATAACATTATTATTTGAGTAATAATAGCAACCCTTCTTTTAACACACATTTTTTAGTAACATACTCTTTTTGATTGATTAAAATTCACATAGATTCTATATAAATTTGATGGAATCTATGTGATTTTAACAAATCAAATAAAGTGTGTTGTAAAATGTTTGTTGCTAACATGGATCAGTGCAAATTAAAATTAAGTAATTAAAGGTATCTAATTGATAAAGACATGAAACCGAGAGGAAGGTAGACCCTAAAGACCAACTCACAAGCAAAAACAAACACATCCTCAAGCATTTCGTGATCAAAGAAGCAAATAAAAGTTGAGCTTATCTGACAGTTGTGCAAGAAAAAGACTTGCAACATACCTGATATCAATAAACTATAGCTTATCATCATCATCATATATAATCATTTTTCCACCAATTCTTGACTTGAGTGGATAAGTACGAGAGATTTATTGGAGTGAAGAAATTAATATGTGCGAGAATTTTACCCGTGGAAAATTTCGGATTCAAACTTCGACCTCTATATATTGTAATGTTCCTATCAACTGAGCTATGTTTTATTTTTAGAATGACGAAAGAAAAGAAAAATCCTAAAAACAGGGTTGGGTATCAAGCCTCAACACTGACTTCAACTCCGATGAGAGGCTTGTCAAAAAGTCACAACTAATCTTATAGAACGTCTGACCTTGACCAAGAAATATGCGCAATGGTTTCCCCTCAAAGCACTGTTGGAAAGAAATTTTAGAATATGCTCCTTTAACCCAAAAAATTTCACCAACAAAGAAGTGTATACAGGCATATGAGAGTATCGGGATCATGAAAAAGACGGAGGACTTCTAAAGAATTTATTCAAAAATAACTCGTTAAATAGAGTTTTTGGTATTATTATTTTAATTTTGCAAAAGATACTAATTTCATGGAGAGTTTCGGTGAATAATATAATGCATTCAATATTACCTAGCAAGACAATGGCATTTATAACCTTTTCTTCCAAAAAGTTCATGCCGTGCTCTCCCCATTTGGCTTTATCTATGCCAAGAAAATCACACATTGATTTTTGTAATATTTTTCTTTTATTATTTAAGCTCCATTAATCAATGATGTAACTTAGAATATAAGCAAAAGAATAATTTAGTGATAAAATGCATGATGGATCAGAAACATAGAAAGGGGGCAATGGCCCGGTTCATTAGTTGGAGATACATTATGTGTTTCATAATATGTCGGGAATAAATAATGTAAAAAGGGCCTACAAATGGTATATACGTGAAACAACTTAGGATAAAGTGGGTTAAAGGAAATATTTTTCTAAAGTGTTTGTTGAATATATGGAAATATGGGTTCCCACATTTCATGACTGGACTGACATTATTGGTGATTGTTTTTTCCTTTCGGCCTTGTTGAAGTTAATTAATTTGTTTGGTTTATCATGTAGTCAAATACCCCTTCTTTTATTTTGGTAGAATGACAAAAGAAAAAAAAAGAAAGAAAGAAAAAACAGAGTTCAATCTGGGATACCAAGCTTCAACGCTCACTTTAAGTTCGATAGAGAAGTTTGTCAAAATGTCAAATACCCCTTTCTTCCTATATACATATTTTTTATTTCAAAAATAATAAAAAAAATCTTATATACATATTTTTAAGATTTCTAACATTGTGACAAGTACAATCAATTCTAACAAAATTTTATCATATTTAATTTTACTATTTTCATAATATTGAATTAATACTCACATGGAACATGTTTATATAGAAAATTAAATAGAGAAATCCCTCCAAAAAAAATATAGAGAAATAGTGGTTTAAGAAATGCAACTTTTTGAGGAAAATTACATCAATAAAATCAAATTAAATGACTAGTGTTGTAGGGCACTTGTTAAAGAAATAAAAAAAAATTGTATTAAAAAAATAATTTTTTATATTTTTAAGTGTTTGAATACACAATTATTCAAAAAAAAGTGTTTGAATACACAAGTATCAAGATAATTTTACTATATTTGGTGTTTTAACAATTGCCACAGAGACAATTGTTAGCGTTTTCCACGTATATAAAACCCTGTTAATAGGCATGGCAAAGGGACTGCTCGCGGGGATAACCACCAAACTTGCTTCGGTATTAGCGAAGAAAATCCAATTCCTTATATTCAAAGTCAAGGTCGGAGCTAGAATTGAAGTGTTAATATCTGCCCCAAATATGATGAAATCACCCCGCTATTAAAACTTTTAAATTAAAATCTTAATATATTATGGTAAGTCTAGAAGGCTCAATCCAATTATCCAACAAGGACACTCACTTCAAAATAATCAAATTGACCTAAAGTTGATATCCATCAACAAGTACGTCTAAGGTGTTCATAAGAAATGCACAAGCACCAGCGTAATCTACTATTCCTATTCCTAGCATCAAGAAATACGTTCTAATTTAAATCAAAGTAATAAAATAATTCATTTTCACAGGGACCGTTTTAATCTCTACTTATAAATAACATTAACATTGAGATGTAATTGAATGAGGGGTTGCCTTAGGCAAATTGGTTTTGGGTGCAATTGTAATTAAAATGCTGAAAGTAAACTTGGTTTTAGAAATAAGTTGGAGAAATGACTAGGTCATTCGATTCATTTGTTCAACATTCATTAGTAACATGTTTCTTAATTCTACCAATGCTATTTAGTTTAAGAATTAACAAAATAGCTCAGGTCAAACTCTTGACTCAAAACCCTCTTTTCTGATTATAATTCTCTAATTCCTCGAGTGAACCTATATTCATTAAAGGTTTGAATACATTAATTCAAAAGTCACAACCTAACAATGTTTCATCCCTAGATTGTCTGTTAAGTTGAACAGTATAAATATGCCAGAGTTTCACACTGGTGTCAACAATCATATGCGCTCTAGGATCAATTACATTAGGTCAGAATCATAAAAGTATTAAGAATAATTTATACTGAATAAACTAGAATGACATTCATAACAATTAAGAGTTGGAGGTTACATTGTAATGAGCTAGAACAGAATCATCTAGTGACATAATCACAAAGGATTTAGCTACTCATGGCTAAAGCACAAATAACTAATATAAGAGTAAGATTCATTACATGAATTTGATAACCGGGTATGAGTTTTGATGGTCTCCCACTTTTTCTCTAGATCTCCAGCTCCAAAAGTCAGTTTCTTTCTCCAAAATTTCGAACCCGTGGCTCAGAACACAACTTTCCTTTTATAGAAAAAGTCTGAATCACGCCAAAATCGTAGCACGATTGCTCATTAATTTCAAATCTCAATCAGACGCACCATCAAAATCGTAGCACGATGGACCTCCATCGTAGCAAGATTTTTTTACGTAACAAAATGTCTCAAAGCTGCTCACAAATCATACTACGATCCTCCATATCGTAGTACGAAATCACTTTTACTCCAGCACATAAAAATTGTCCTTTTGTCGCTTCTAACTCATGCAGAATCACCTGAACTCAACTAAAATTACATAAAAACTAAAATAAAATTAATGTATGACCTAGTGTCATCACTATCTTCTGGCATATTATCTAACTTTGGCACGATAGTGCCTTTTGCATGTACCCCCACCCAAGTTTGGAGTCTTATTGTACAATAAGACGCAAAAAAAATGAAAATCGACTAAGATTTTAGAAGGTTTTGAAGGCAATACAAATTGGGGAAATTCTCTCCCAATTATCAAGGCATTTCAAGGAAGAATTGAACAGTTGAAGGACAGACAAAAAAACTACATATTTACCCCTAGCTACTATCCAAAGCGTCCCGGACACAAGCAAAAGTGCCTCAGGTGCATGGACCTATGCACGATAGTTTCTATTGTTGTCACATATGCCCCAGGCGCATAGACCACACGTCAAGCGCATATTGGACGTGAAAATTCAGTCTTGTGTTGATTTTAACCCAGTTGGTTGGGAGAAAAAACCCAAAATTATAATTTAAACACAACTAAAAATATGCTTACTAATAGAACTCATTTCATTCAAAAATATTCATTCAGGGACTTGACGGTTCTCTCACTTGTTTTAGAGTATGTTTATCTTTTCTTTGGTTATGTATTCACTTATCATGAGTAACTAAACACTCTAAGATTAAGATTTTAAGATGACATTTTCTTTTTTGACGGAATGATGCTCCTCCTTTTTATCTATATAGATTGTAACAATGGATATAAACGTACGGTGGATGCTTAACATTAATAATATCCTTTCTAAAATTGAAATCTTGCCCTTTTTTTACACACACGAGTCTTTCCCTTGTTTCGTATTTTTGTCCCTACAGATCATGTGCACTGTAAGCTCGTAAGGATTATAAAATTGTTTATGGGGCACCGAAAGCTACTTATCTTTTCCAATAAACTATAGAAAAAAATTATTTAATATGTGGATAGTGGACTATGGTCAATTCTTTACACACACACTAGAGGAAATAAACTTCCAATTTTATTTATATTTTAAACCAGTTTTTGATCACTTATTTAAAAAAAAAAAACAGTTTTGATCACTTAACAATCATGAATTACAACTAAATATTTTATGCAAAAATTGTAAATTACATTTCTTATAATAAAAATAAAAAAAATACTCATAAGTGCTAACTAAAATTGTAAATCCTCTCAAAATGAAAAAACTAGATGGAAAAATAAAAAATATTGAATAATGTCTCTCCAAAATTTATTGTCTCGTAGCAAGGACAATGAGCAAGCAGGGTTCAGTGGATACATGTTCCACTAAAACAAATAGAAATTTGAAAAGAAAAAAAAAAATAACAAGTAGAATTTCTCTCCAACATGTTTTATATCAAACAAGCTTGGTACAGAAACGGATTATATTATATATATGCATGCGTGTAAACCGAAAACAGTTAACCAAAACAAAAATATAAAGCAATGTGAGCTCCATTCAATTGAATAAAATGAATTATTTTCATTGATTTCAATTACGCACAATTAGGTATATTTGCATACAAATTCTTTTTGTTTTTTTTATAGGCAAACAGAAAGGTTAGGCATCAGGAGAGGTTGAAGCATCCCAACTAGGTTGGCACCCAACAACAACTCACATCCTCTACCGCCTCCCTAATACGTAATAATATTAATAACAAGGAGAAATTATGTACAAAGGAGGGGGGACTAGGCCAATACCCTCAAAACCAAACAGAAAAACAAAATATAAGAAAGACAGAAATGGTTACGGAAATCTAAAGTTGGGCAACCCATTTCTATCTCTAGTAAAATCAACCGACAAAGAAGACGACATAATGTGGAACCAAGTAGTGTCGAGCAAAGCATGCCCCATAGTTGCTAAAGCGTTCGCACAACAATTTCCCTCCCTATATATGTGAGTACAAATAATAGATAATACAAGCTGCATGCAGTTATGCCAACAGTTTCGGAAACGAATTGGAATGGCCGCGTGATTTTTGAAAGCAAGAACCGCACAGGACGAGTCACTTTCTAACCACAACCGGGACCAATTGTGACTAGCAGCATATTCTATAGCAAGCATAAGACCTGTGAGCTCCGCCTCAAAAACAGTCTGTAAACCGAGGTTACTAGAAAATCCGCCCAGAAAAGCACCGGTGTGATCTCTAAAAATTTCACCACAAGAAGAATTAGAACCAATAACGGAGCCATCAGTGTTCGCCTTTACCCAAGTGATGGCAGGGGGCTGCCAAATGACTGGAACAATATCTCTAACACGCCGGTAGGATGGGGGAATCCGTAGACTGTTCAGCAATGCAACATCGCCCACAACGCAATTACCAGTAAAATGTACACCAGACATAGTCACCAAAGTGGAAATTTTCTCCAAAGTGTTATGCAAGTTAATTCTTGAGGAGCTGAACCGGATTGTATTTCTAGCCAACCAAATAATGTGCACCGTGTGGATTATAGCGGCTGCAAAAACATCTGACACTTGAGAGCTGCATCTATGCGGTATGCATTCAAGAAGAGAAGAGTATGATAGCAGCGAAATAGAGCAATTTAATTTCACACCCAGCCATCTCCAAACTGAAGCCGCAAATGAACATTCAAGGAATAAATGAGAGGATGTTTCAGCATGTTTGTAACAGAGAACACAAACTGATACTATAGTACAGCCACGCGTCCGTAAGTTATCATCCGTGGGTAGCTTGGATAACATTAAACGCCAGAAAACAAAAGAGTGCGACGGTGGGATGCAAGTGCGCCAAATAACAGCCGGCCAATCAAGTCTAACAAGGGGAGACCGCAAGAACATATGTCCAAACTCTCTTATCCGGCAAAGGAGTGATCGGAAGCGTAATATTCAAAGTCTGCTCGGCGACGGATGGGAAGTCAATAAGAGCTTTAGGTATCTGCCATTTTCCATTAACCATCACGGAAGAAAGCTTAGCCGTGAGCGAAGAATACATGTGCACCGGTGGATTTAACAAAGAGACTAAAGGAGTTCCCATCCAATTGTCCAACCACAAATTAATATCATTTCCATTCCCAATAATCCAAACAGAATTTTCGTTCACCGTATTCAAGTACTCCCTCACACCTGACCAAATAGAAGACTTGAAATAGCGAGTGCGAGGGATACCAAAGGAGAGGAATCTTTGTTGAAAGAGCCAGGAACATTGCGAGTCTTGCGTGAACAATTTCCAACTAAGATGTAATAGCAAAGAAGAGTTTATGGTGCGGGTGGACTTAAGGTCAAGGCCACCAAACTCCCATGGGAGACAAACTTGATTCCATGAAACAGTGCAAATTTTCCTAGTAAATATATCACCGCTCCAAACAAAGTTCTTGATCCAACGATCTAACATCTTCAATAGTCGGAAAGGCTAAAGATAAATATGAAAAGAATATACTAGCATACCATGCACTATTGACTTCACCAATTGGACCCTACCCATGATGGATAAAAAAAACTCCTTTCCATGTGGCAAGCTTCACTTTAATGGGATCGACAATTGGTTGAAAATGGATACATTTAGGTTTACCTTGAAAGATAGGGCAGCCTAAATATTCGAAAGGAATAGTGCCTACTGCAAACCCGGACAAATGAGAGAGCATATTTCTTCTAGTAGCAGTCATAGCCCCGGTAAACAATTTACTTTTCTCAAAATTTACCATTTGACCGGAGATGTCCGAATATATTTGAAAAATGTTGAGCAGACATTTTATATTTTTCTTTAAGCCAACACAGCAAATGAACACATCATCTGCATAAAGAATATGAGTCGGGAGGGAAATACCTCGACAGTAAGACATAGGCTGCAAACAATTATTAATCCGCTCCAATTCCATATAGCGACTTAAACATTCTTCTGCCAGACAAAATAATAACGGGGAGAGAGGGTCCCCTTGATTCTTTTTGTTACCTAGCATGCTACTTATAGAATCTTAATTGTTAGCTACCCTTTAAGAATTTAGTTATGCAGTGATAAAAATTAATTCTAAATAAATAGATCAATTAAAGTTGATTTTAGTTAAAAGTAAAATAAATGTTAAGTTCTTGATAAAAAAAATGTAACGTTATTTATGTTTAAGAAAATTGTTATGGTCACACAAAAAAAAATATGCTTACCAACTCTAAAAAAAACCTAGCTTGTATTCCAACAAACAAAACAAGCATCGGTTTTTGTTATTCGTTGATTTTCAACTTTTCGTGATGATTTTCTTCATATCAAATATCATAATTGTTTGAATTCATTTATGTAAAAGTGAATTGAATGAATAACTGTTGCAACAATCTGGTAGTAGTTTCTCCTTTTGTTAAAAAACAAAAGTTGAATGACACTATAAATTAAGGTTAAAAATCAGTGAATTTGAATATATTGAATTGAATAATTTCACAATAATAAACAATGCTAGACAGTGCCTGCCAAGGGGACAAGTTTCGGTTGATGCCCCACTTCCCAATTCCCCCCTTTTATAATTTTAAATTAAAACTACTTTTTTTTTCTTTATCAATTATGACCTTTTTATAATTGTAATGATATGATGAAAACAAAAAACTAATTTATTAAAGGGGTTCTCCTTTCTGCCCCAAATATTTTAGAATATGATTATTTTTTCCCCACAATGATTCCTACTTTTCTTGTGCTGGGTTTGTTTCTTCCACTGCTCTCATTACTTTTATTTGCTCATTCTTACTTTTTGGTTAATAAAGCTTTGGACACTTTGTCCCTCTCTCAAGCCTTCAAATTTTAATTTGCAAGCTTTCAATTGTTTATTTAGAGATAATATGACAATAACTATATTCATTCACTAAAATGGGAGTTGTAATATTCTTGTTCCACATGGTACTTTCACAAATGGTGGCCATGTTGTTCTACGCACAACATAAACTAAACATGTACACCTCTCTCTACTTGGATTCAAACATTGTAAGAGACTAGTCATTTTCCCCTAGTCTCTTATCTTATGTATGAAAGGAACAATCGATTTTAAATATTTACAAATGTTAGTTGTTAATATGTTACATGGACTAGAGTTTAAATCTTAAACTTTTTTTAAAGTCTCTTGAAGTGTCTCATCTCAAATACTTGATTCAACTATTTTAGTTATGTTTTGAAGATTACTGACGAGAGAAATCTTAATATGTTTTGAAGGATTATACCAATCTTTAGGTACCAAAGAGTGAGAGAAATCTATATAGAAGCTTGCGAAGGGACGAGAACGGAAGAGAAGAGACCTGGACCAAGTGAAGTGTATTAACAATGAAGAGGGTAGAGTTTTGGTTCAAGAAAGAGATATTAAGGATAGATGGAAGCAGTATTTCCACAACTTATTTAATGAAGGATATGAGATCTTATGAGACTCTAACAAGTTAGACATCAGAGAGGAGGACCGCAATATAACTATTATCGTCGGATTCAGGAGCACGGGGTGAAAGAAGCATTGAAAAGGATCAGCAATGGCAAGGTAGTTGGGCCAGACAACATACCTATCAAAGTGTGGAAAAGTCTTGGCGATAGAGGAATTGTGTGGCTCACAAAAAATTTCAACGAGATTATGAGGATGAAGAAAATGTCATACGAGTGGAGAAGAAGCACCTTAATTCCAATCTATAAGAACAAGGGGGATATACAACATTGCGCGAATTATAGGGGAATTAAGCTAATGAGCCATACCATGAAGTTATGGGAAAGGGTAATTGAACGAAGTCTAAGAAAAGAGACTCATGTTACGGATAACCAATTTGGTTTTATGCCTAGGAGGTCGGCTATGGAAGTGATCTACTTACTTCGACGCGTGATGGAGCGATATCGTACAGATAAAAAAGACTTACACTTAGTTTTCATTGATTTGGAGAAGACATGTGATAGAGTACCTAGAGAGATTTTGTGGAAAGCCCTGGAGAAGAAAGGGGTGAAGATTGCCTATATTAGAGCTATCCAGGATATGTATGAGGGAGCTTCGAATAGTGTGAGGACGCATGATGGGGATACCGTAGATTTTCTCGTAACAATAGGACTGCACCAAGGGTCAACCCTAAGTCCTTATCTTTTTACTTTAGTTTTGGATGTACTGACAGAACATACCCAAGAGTTAGCACCGAGATGTATGATTTATTCAGATGGTGTAGTCTTGCTTGGTGAGTTGAGGGAGGAGTTAAATGGGAAGCTAGAGACCTGGAGGCAATCCTTAGAAGCGTATGGTTTCCGCCTGAGTAGAAGCAAGACAAAGTATATGGAATGTAACTTCAGCAAAAGGAGAAGTAGGTCTACCTTTGAGGTGAAAGTTGGAGATCATATCATACCCCAAGTTACACGGTTTAAATATATTTGGTCCATAGTACAAAATGAAGGAGAAATAGAAGCAGATGTAAATCAACGTATTCAAGCTGGGTGGTTGAAGTGGAGAAGAGCCTCAGGTGTTTTGTGCGATAAGAAAGTACCACTTAAGCTGAGAGGAAAGTTATATTGGACAGCAGTCAGACCAGCAATGTTGTTGGTACGGAGTGTTTGGCGATTAAGATCCAACACAAGAGTCAAGTAAGTGTAGCAGATAAGAGGATGTTGCGTTGGATGAGTGGTAAGACTATACATGATAGGATTAGGAATGACACCATCTGAGAGAGAGTGGGGGTAGCACCTATAGTAGAAAAGTTGGTAGAAAATAGGGTTAGATGGTTTGGACATGTAGAGAAGACTTTTTGATGGAACATTATGGCGTCATTTGATCCATGTAGCCGACCCCAGTTAGTGGAATAAGGCTTGGTTGTTGTTGTTTGAAGATTACTGATTGATTCTCTTTATGGGTCAATTTATACATTTGTCTTCATTTATTTTTATTTTTTGGTATCGGAAAGTCTATTATTTAGAATTTTGTATTATCTTAGTGAATCAAAAAATTAAATATCTTAAGGTAAGAATGTTAATAATATTCTTTTTTCAGACATATTCCCTCCGGTCCTAAATATAAAAGAAGATTCTTTTTTCATGTACATTGAATAAATGATGCATGTATTTAATTCATATTATAGTCTAAATACATTACTTATTCAATGAACCTAAAAAAGAATCTTCTCTTATAATTTGGGCCAGAGGGAGTGATACTTTTCTCTTTTCTTTTAAATGAATATATACTATATATAAAGAAAATAACCCACTTTGGGCTTGCTTTTTCTCCTTCTCCAATTACCCCCACCTTTCAATTCAGATAGCACATATAACAAATAGATAAGAGTAAATTCAAATATTAAAAAAATGTAACAAACTCAATCCTTATTGTCCAGGATATATCAGTTTTACATGCAATTAGAACAATACTAGAAATTTAAGTGTTACAGATTTTAATTACAACATGGATGAAAACATAATTTATATATCATTTTTTTATTTTGGTAGCATAATTTATTATCACTCAAATATGATTTTCTCTCATTCTAATGTATTAAATATTTTTTTTATGAATCAAGAGGAAAGAAAGGCATCAAGGGGAAACTAGGCATCCTAACAAGGTCGACACCCCGTAGCAGCCCCCATCCTACACCACCTGCTCGAAAAATTTATTAAAAAAGAGAAAAATTGTACAAGATGGGGGACCAAACCAAAACCCTAAAAAAATGACAAAAAAAGAAAGAATAAAATCAATAGATCTAAGGAAATGAAGAGTTTGAAAGTCCTTAACTATCTATAAACAAACCTCCCTAAGAAACAAGGGTAAATAATCCCACCAAATAATAATCATGATATTATGGCCAAAGAAATTGTCCGCACACGCATTCCCTTCATTGAGAAGGAGGGCGAGCACCCTTAGAACGGGTTTTGTAAGCTTCTCTGTTAAGTTCTTTCTTTTGCTTCTTCATTAAATAAGGCATTAAAGTACATTAGGATCATCTGCTTATTTCACCAAGACATGGCGAATCAGATCAAGGTCTTGCTGGAGCATTGGGTAAATTTGTAAGTTTGCTCCTTTCTTTTGTTGTGTTTTAGGAACCAACTCCAAAGGGGCGGAGACAGTTGGTGCATCGTAATTGTTAGGAGAATCATTTTCTGGTTCAATAGTTTGAACTGCCAAAGTCAGAACTGGTTCCAAAACTGTTGAGTTTTTCTCAAGTTTTTGAACCATACCAATAGTATCAATATTGAATTGTAAGGTTGGCAAAATTCTGTTTCTGTATCTGGGTCTTTCGATAGGCGGTGATCCTAAGAGACTTGCATTCTGGGAACCTGTGTTGACAACCATAAAATCTAGATTGCGGTGCTGGCAAAGTCGTTTTCTCTCAAGTCTGTCATGTCCTCTCTGCCTGTCTATGCTCTTTCCTTTTTTAAAGCTCCGTCAGGTATAATCTCTTCCATTGAATATATTTTTAAAAAAAAAATGGGGAGGGAGGGAGGATCACAGGAAAATTTCCTAGATTGTTTGGAGCTCAGTATGCTTACGAAAGGAGAATGGGGATTTGGTGGTGAGACAGTTGAAGGAATTTAATCTTGCTTTGTTAGGAAAGTGGTGTTGGAGGATGTTAGTGGATAGAGGAGGGTTGTGGTTTAGGGTACTGGTGGCGAGATATGGTGAGGAGGCTGGGCGGTTGGAGGTTGGGGGCCGGAGTGTATCTACTTGGTGGAGGGAGATAGCGAAGATTAGGGACGGAGTAGATAGTGAGGTGGGAGGGTGGTTCGCTGATAGTGTGTATAAGAAGGTGGGGAATGGTTCAAATACATTATTTTGGCATAACAGGTGGTTAGGCAATGTCCCGTTGTGTAGGCGGTTTAGTCGTTTATTTGATTACAGTCGCTGATGTGTTCTCCTTAGGTTGGGAGGTAAGGGAGATGCGTGGATATGGAGGAGAAGGTTGTGGGAGTGGGAGGAGGAGTTGTTAGAGGAATGTCGCCTATTACTTAACAATTTTGTTTTGCAGACTGATGTTACTGACAGGTGGCAGTGGCTCCCTGACATTGCGGGGGGGTACACTGTGCGTGGAGCTTACCAAATTCTTACTACACAGGTAGCTCCTTTACGTGATGAAACGAGAGATCTTGTTTGGCATAAGCAGGTACCTTTGAAGGTCTCTATTCTAGCTTGGAGGTTGTTGCGGGACAGATTGCCAACAAAACAGAACCTTTTGAGGCGTGGTATTATACAATCCGCGGACACTCATTATGTGGCGGGGTGTGGGAACAACGAATCATTATTATATATGTTCATTCACTATGATATTTTTGGTGCTTTATGGCAACATGTTAGGAGTTGGCTTGGCATCTCAGGAGTTGATCCCTATAATATTCATGCTCATTTCATTCAGTTTACAAACGCTATAGGCACTTCGAGGTCCCGACATTCATTTATGCAGCTTTTGTGGCTATTGTGTGTGTGTGTGAATATTATGGAACAAAAGAAACAACAGATTATTCAATAATGTTCACACTCCACTGACAGACTTGATGAATAAAGTTAAATATATGTCTTTGTGGTGGCTAAAAGCTAATAATGCTAGTTTTGTTTATGGTTCACAAAGATAGTGGTCGGACCCTTTATGTTGTTTGGGTATCGACTGATTTCTGTTATTGCTTTTTGTACTCAGACAGACTGTAATTTTGGGGTGACCTCTTGAGTACACCTTGTGTTAAAGGGGATTCATCGCCGTTGTTAATATATATTCCATTTTTGATTCTTCAATAAAAAATATTATAGTCATATATGTCATGTGAAAATAGATATTATATATCTTAACTAAAAATACAAAATGATTGTAAACTATAACTCTTGTTACATCTATGTATTACATATATATTATCTATCAAGTAACTAATTTTTTAATGAATCGTCATATAAAAATTTGTAACGTTCCATTATTTGAATATAAATAAATAGCAATATTAATCTCTGTCAAAAAAAAAATAGCAATATTAATCACATTTACAAAAACAAAAAAGACAAATTTACTATCGGTATTTTTTTTAGGAAGTTAATAGGGATACTTGTGGATGTATGTTATTTATTTTTTTTAAAAAGAAAAAATATTCTTTCTTTTTTGTTTGAGGGGAAATATTATATCTTTCATTTTTAAACACGCATGCTAAACAGATTAAAAAAATAAGAAATTTTTTTTTATTATAATAATGACGTTAATGATAAAAACATTAAAATAATTATAAAGTGGTAGATTATAAAATGTTTTTATTAAATATTATAAAGTGATAGATTACAAATATGTAAAAAATTTGTCAAAAATAAAATCAAAATGTTATAAATAATAAATATCTCATTAATGTAAAAGATGGCGTTAATGAGTCCCGTGTTTTTTATATATCACCAAAAAATATTTGTATTTTTATATAAATTTATAAATAATAAATATATATCATGTACATGTTTTTTTTATATATTGAATTGTAATTACAATATTATAATTATTAATATTGTTATTATTATCATTATTATTTAGAATATACTTTTTCTAAAATTATTATTATTATTATTTAGAATATACTTTTTTAAAAATAATTATTTAGAAGATGCATAAAAAAAACTCAATTTAACTAATTATCAACATTTGAATAGTTGCTACAAAATATTATAAAGTGATTGACTAAAAATATGTGAAAGTATTACAAAATGACAAAGATGACATAAGTGAAAAAAAATTCCCGTGTTTTGTTAAGCATCGCTGATATATATCTGTCTCATATTATTTGTATATTATTGATAAATAAGCGGAAATTCTATAATTTCATCAATTTTGAATTAATTAACTGAAAATGGCGGGAGCGAATAGTGATTTAATGTTTTGTTAATTAAGGTTTTGTTAATTTAATGTTTTCAATGATTGAATGTTTTTTAATGAATAGATTGTTTTCAATTAGCAATTAGGTTATTTTAATTTCGTTATGTAAAAAAAATAAAATTAATGCACTAGTTTTTCTTTCTCTCAAAAAAAAAATGCACTACTTTTTCTTTTTGTTAAAAAAAATATTATTGACAAGCGAAATGTATTTATTAAAATTATTCTATTTAATTTTTTATACTAAATATTTAAACAATTGTCATTTTTTTTTTTTTTTAAGCAAGGAGCGTAGACAGACATCAAGAGGCATCATCGACATCCCAACTAAGTTGGCACCCCGAGAGTCTTTCATCATATGCCGCCTCACTCTAAAAAATTTATTAAAAAAAGGGAAAAAATAATTATAAAAGGAGGGGGGACTAGACCAAAACCATAAAATAAATAAAAAAAAACATAAAAAGAAGGAAAAAGAAATAGAAGAAACAACTAAAAAGCAACCAAAAAACAGATCATGGAAATCTGTAATTTGGAAGCCCACATCTATCCCTATAGAAATCAAGCCTTAAATCAATAGGAAGACTGTCTAGCCAAACTACACCAACACTAGAGTGACCCATAGAAGCCAACTTATCTGCACAGCTGTTTCCTTCACGAAAAATATGAGAAGAAATAACCTAAATCCGAAGTTGTCGAGCATTATGCCAACGGTTACGTAACATAATAGGAACCAACAGAGAGTTAGAAAAAAATCATAAGAGCACTAGTGGAGTCACTTTCAAACCAAATATTACTCCACCCTTCCCGGGCAGCGAACTCAATAGCAAGAATGATTCATAGGACCTCTGCATAGAAAACAGACTGAATACCAATATTACAATAAAAAGCACCACGAAATGTGCCAAGAGTATCACGAAACAGTCCCCCACAAGCCGCGTGTCCACCAATTACCGACCCGACTGTATTAACTTTCAACCATGGAGCGGAAGGGGCCTTCCATAATACCAAAATTATTTCTTTGACTCTGCGACAATGATGCGAAACCGCAAACGAATCAAGAAAAGAGAAGTTCGCCTGCAAGCACTTACCCTTAGAAACATTACCAGAAATTGCAATAAATGATTGAATACGGACTTTGGCTGAATAGAAAGATGGTGTCACATCTGAAAATCTAACGGCGTTACGAGCCCACCAAATTGTATGAAGAGTATCCAAGATAGCTGCTAGAAAAATGTCCGACACTTGGGAGGAACACCGAGCTGGCCTACACAAAAGGAGAGAACCTACTGAAGTGGAGTCAATGACACAATTAAACTTACCCCCAATCCAGTCCCAAAGGTGAGCAGCGAACTGACAACGAAGAAAGAGGTGCTCGGAGGATTCATCCATTGTCAGGCATAAGCTACAAATCGACACAACAATGCAACCACGGGATCGAAGATTTTCATCAGTGGCCATCTTACCATGACGGAGCCTCCAATAGATAAACGAGTGAGAAGGTGGGATAGTAGAGTTCCAAATGGATTCCGCCTAAGGCAGCGAAGGAGTTTGAGGGCGCATAAAAGATAAAGCATGCTTCGATGAGAGTGTGCCATCCAAAGTATGCTTCCAAACCAACACATCCGGGAGCTGATTATGAGGTAAAACAAGAGCATCTAATCACTCTCTAATGTCTCCAAATTCGGTTAGAACCGCAGGCAAGTTCCAGGTTCCGTTTACAATCACTTCTGACACCATACCTTTAAGATGTCCATGAAAATCAACATCAAGGCTAACCAAATCCTCCAGAGGTTCTCCTAACCAATTATCGGTCCATAAGTGTATTCTATCCCCCGTGCCTACAATCCACAAAGAGTTAATCAAAACTGTGCCAATATGAATTTTAATGCGCGACCATACCGAGGATTTAAAATAGCGCATATTTGGCTGACCATTTGAGAAGTAGCGCTTCTTGAGTAAACTAGACCATTTCCTTTGCAATTAAATCCCAAGACAACTTCATAATTAAATCTTCATTAGTCAAACTTGTAGGCTTAATATCTAGCCCACCTTTAGCCCACGGCCGACACATCACTTTCCACGCAACCGTGCAAACTTTTTTTGTAAGAACATCACCACTCCAAATAATTTTTTTTATCCATGAGTCAAGTAACCGCAGCAGCCTTCTAGGCCAAAGATAAACATGGAAAGAATAAACCAGCATTCCATGAATGATTGATTTTACAAGCTGCACCCTTCCCATAATTGAGAGAATTCTACCCTTCCAAGTAGCTAATTTATTTTTTATTCTGTCTATAATCATTCGAAAGTGAATTACCTTTGGTTTTCCTTGAAAGATGGGACAACCAAGATACCGAAAAGGAATCGTACCAACAGAGAAACCCAATAAATTAGCAATCATATTTGTCTGAGTTCCTGACATAGCTCCTGTGAAGAAACAATTGTCATTATCATTGGATTACCTTAAACAATTCATAGGAGAGTGGTTCTATAGCATAAAACAGATCTAGTGTGGATACAACCAATAATTTAACATTCAATAATTTAAAGATTATTTTTATGAGATTTTATAAATATAAAATAAAAAAGAAAAATAATTTGCTGTTTGTTTGTCAAAATAAAAATCACTTTAAAAAAAATATAAAAGAGTGTTGTTAGTTTTTCCGCAACAAACAATTTACTCTCTCTTCCACTCCGACTATATAAGATTTTCTTCCGCCTCTATCTTCAAACCATCATAACCAACTCTCTCTCTTCAAACCATCGTAACCGAACCAATCACACACACTCTCCCACTTCATTGATTTTCATCTCACATTTTATGAATATGTCAACAAAAAGAAGATTACTTGTGTTCCGGTCTTAACTCCTCGTCATTCTTTTTTGACGTTGAACACATTCTTCATGTTATTCCTCCAGTGGCGTATGTGAATCATCTTGAGAAAGTGAAGGTGTTTGTGTTGTTGATGAAGACGTTGGCGTCGTTACTCCAACAATCATTCTATTGATGGAAAAGAATAAGATTATGACCTCAACTCCTCGTTCTTCTACGCCACAGTTGAACGCACCAATATGTCGCTGTCATCGGTCTGGTCCATAAACCACCGCCTTAAGAACTGCGTCGCTCTCATCGGTCATCGTTGTGTTCACCACCGTCTCCATCACAACATCCCAATTATTTTACAACCACATCGTTAGAGCTGTCAAAACGTACGGCCCGGCCCGAAAGCCCGAATAAAACGTAGGGCTTAGGCCAAATAATTGCAGCACGTATTTAAACCGGGTTTTATCTCGGCCCGAAAAAGCCCGTAACCTGTTAGGGCTAGCCCGTTCGGGCTACCGGCAGCCCGCCAGAAATACAAGTTGGTTTTTTTTTGGTGTGGTATGTGTGTGCGACTATACTGGACACAACCCAATTACAATTAGTGAGATCCGATCCTGTCCAATTAAATTGATAAAAGAAAAGAAAACCTAATTGGCTAATTCACTCACTGAATCTGGCGGCTCCTTTCTCTCTATTGTATTCTTCTGGTCTCACTCTTCACACGCTCACTCACTCACGTCTCACTTCTCGAGGTATGACTATGAATATACTTTTCACTTTATCATTCATTCATAGTTTTTTTTTATTTTTTATTGTTTGATTAACCAAATTAAAATCAAATATAGCCAATTAGGCATGCAATTCTAAATATTGTATAAAACAAATTTGCAGCCTCATTATCATAACATCAAGCTTAATTTAACAATATATAACATCAAATAAATTTGTTCTTAAATCCAAATATTGCGTGATTGATTAACTTTTATTTGTTTCTCGTTTTGAAGGATTTGATACAGGTGCAAGAATTGATAGGAGTATAGTACTCCATGATCTCAAACTATCTGTTCAGTCCATAAAGAATGGAAAAAAATAGATACGTTCGGGCTGGCCCGTTAGCCCGGGAGCCCGTATTGGGCCGGGCTCGGGCTATATAACTCCAGCCCATATTTAAACCGGGCTTTTCAGCCTGGCCCTAAAAAGCCTGTTACCCAAACGGGTCGGGCCACCCATTTTGACAGCTCTACCCATCGTTCTCAGATCTTCCATTGCGAGTGATTATTTATAATTTTTGTTAAAAATTGTTATTCAAGTTGTTCGAATTATTTCATCATATATAATAACCACTTTATTTTATCTTTAAATCTTGCAAGCTAACACTCATTAAAAGAGAATCACTTAAAATGAATGTGTCGTGTAAATTCGTGTGGTAAGGTTGTTTTGCCGTGTAGCAACGGTCTTAAACATATATCGTAAATTTCATATGAAATTATTTTTTGTTCTTATCATGTCAACATTATATCATGTGTTTACCAAACACATGATAAGATAAATTAATGTTAACATTTTTTTTTTATCATGCGTAAATCAAACACATGGTATAATATATGTTTATGCTATCATTGTCGTATCCTATGATTATCTAGTTTTTTATCCTATCTTATTGATATCTTATCATGTACATCAAGAAGGATCTTATGCTATTTGTTTTGAGTGATGTTGAATCCTAATAGAATTGTTACATATCATTTCTATAATGTAATTTGGAACAAGACGGTACCTTATTGTTGTTATTTTCTTCGAGTGCTATTATATCCTATTAGAATTGTTACATCTCGTTTCTATAGTAGAATTGTTAAATCTCATTTGTGCGATGCTTGGTTGGATACCATCTTTCGATCTGGATTCAACAAGACTTGTTTCGCCTGATGTTGATCGAAAGGGTTAGGTGTGTAGACACTCTGTATTTATCGTAGTTGTTGATGTCGTACCTCCATGACTTTATTTGCTACGGTTGCTTTATGCATCGTCAGTGGACTGTTTTGCATTTCTGTCGTTTGTTCATCCCTCAATTTGAACTACGACCGGATTTTCAAGACCTATGCGACTCTGTGCTCTATCTTGGTTCGTAAATGGTTGGTTTGACCCGAAAGGGCGTTTATTGCTTGTTGATATTTGATGGGAGCTGCTGGAACTTAGGTCGTTTCTGTGTTGGCGGACGATTCATACGCCTATTTAGAAACTCTGAATACTCATTCTATGTTTTTTTGTAATTTGGTTTCGTGCTCACACGTGGATTCACTGGATTGTCTGTGGCAGTGATTATTTAGGGTTGTTGTTTGTTGTATGCCACGTTGTACTGAATTGTTGTATCATTAGTTGGGGTTTTGATTTTGTGGTTTACTGGTCAGGTCATTGCCCGTCAGTCTTGTACTTCCTTTTCTGTTTTAATTTAATTTCTATTTTGTCTAAAATAAAATTAAAAATTGGAAACAAGATGGTACCTTATGTTATTTGGTATTGGGAAAAATCCAAGTCCCACATCGGATAGAAAGGACTCTTGAGAAGAGTTTATAAAGAGGAGGCACTCCTCACCTTACAAACCGGTTTTGTAAGGATGAATTAGGCCCTTAATTTCAACATGGTATCAGAGCTTGTCGAATTCAAGGGTCACTTACCTATTCACGCACCAAGCCCAAAGAGTGTTGGGTGTGAGGGGGGTGTATTGGGAAAAATCCAAGTCCCACATCAGATAGTGAGGACTCTTAAGAAGAGTTTATAAAGAGGAGACACTTCTCACCTTACAAGCCGGTTTTATAAGGATGAGTTATGCCCTTAATTTCAACATTTGGAACAATTTGATTAGACGTGAAGTTTTAATGTGGATGACCAGCTTTATGTAGTGGATGCATGTAATGTCATATTTTTGAGGAAATTTGGTATGGTACTTTGTGTTGGTAGGCATGACTAGTGCTTTGATAAATCGTGGTCTAGAGAATGCATGCTAAACAAGAACATACAAAAGTGACAATTAAAAAGAAAGATGAGTATAGTTTCATATTTGATTGTTATTTTATAACATATTAAATTTTATTTATTTATTCCTTAAAAAAGTATTATTTGTAATTAGTATAAAAATACTCATTAATATTTCTAAATAAAAGTTTTTTTCAACCTTAAATAAAAGTTATTTATTACCTAATGCAATTGTAACTTAAAATTTAGTCAATCGCATAGTTACAAGTGGTTAAGAATATGGGGCTAACCCTCACCTTCCTCACGGGTGAGCAACCATGGATGCTACCTAGCTACTGTTTTTTAGCTAAAAATTAAAAGTAACTTAAATTTTCTACTTAAGTTTGAGGTTCAAACTCTGATCCTTGTATATTATAACACATTGTAGAGTTATACTTACGGAACTATGTCAAATCCATTTATCTAAATTTAGAGATTATCATGATAACATTTATCTAAATTTGTTCACAAGAAAGTATTAATCTAAAAAAAATTAGTCAAATAGTTTATGCCTAAAACTTCACATTTATGGTGAAATAATGTATATTCTAATACATTGTCCATATCCGATGAATTATGTTCACGGAAACCAATGTTATATCTTTAATCATAACATTTTAATTTTAATCTTTTATCATTTATTTTTATCAGTTTAAAAAACAATGCATTATCGATATAAACTAAAAAAATTCATAAGCATTTGATGTGAATTTATTATTCTGAGATGTTTTTTTTTTTTTTTAAGATAAAAAAAA
>Ga0228711_1001248_pt1 | contig 36728 bp, 16 predicted proteins | sample MedpolnodulmetaG_2_FD_177996 | JGI IMG/M metagenome (GOLD analysis project Ga0228711, IMG submission 177996) | Root nodule microbial communities from Medicago polymorpha collected in Santa Monica, California, United States - brown nodules | ecosystem: Host-associated > Plants > Roots > Nodule... | reverse complement strand
ATTAGGCTTGTTTTGTTGTTTTCTCTAGTAAAAAATTTGGAGTTGTTAAGCGCCAATGGCTTCACTTTTAGCAGGTTATCATGTGACTTTTGTACTGTCTTTTCTCCCTATAATGATCATAATCTATCATAAGCTTAAATTCACTCTAAAACAAGACACAATAAAAAAAATTACTATTATCGATGACCACACTTTCTTAAATAAGTATTTTTTTTTTCTTACGCCAAAGCCTTGTAAAAACATTGCCAAATAATAACTATATATTAAATAGATCTCAATTAGTCTCTTGCTACCAACTAGAGATGAGTTCACCCCTATGGACAGCCAGATTACACAAACTTTTAAACAAGCCAAATAGATTAAAAAAAAAATATATTAAAATAATTGTAAGTATTTTAAACAATATTAGCTTCTCCATAAATTGAAACCAACTTCTACATCCTTTTTTTTTAAAAAAAAAACAAAATTATTTAACTTTTTCATGAACATCAACAAACTTTTTTCTAAGAGAAAATTCATAGTTATTTAAATTGAGAAACTCTTGTAGATAAACAAAACTAATCCAAACTGCAACTTTCAATCCTGCAGCATTAACAGATAAGTCCAGGAAGAAGACCTTCAATCTAAATTGCTACATTGAGTGTAATAAAGTTTACATAAATGGGAGGCTCACATTCCATTATTAATGACTGCAAATTTAATACATTTAAGACACCAGAGAGCCAACCCACACAAAACATCCTAGCAAAACAACACTGCTTCTGAAGCCAACCAACCTCTCAATGTCCATTTCACAATAGCGTTGAATACAACAGATCTATAACGATTCTGACCTTTCTCTGAACGCTGTCGTGTCGTGGTGAGAGCTCCGTAGAATCAGAAGTAGCACAAAGTCCCGCACAAAAGCTTATCCTGCCATGACTGCTAGTTAAGCACTTGACTACTTGGTGCAGCCACTCCCAATCCTCAACTGCTTGCAACCCTTGATTCAGTTTTTATTCCGATTGCAGTTTTGAAACTAATGTGATTTATCTTCTTCATATGAGGATGTCATACTTTTCCTTGTATGTGAAGATGAAAGAGAAACTAATCCACACAAATCAGTTGTACAAAGGAAACTACACACAGTAGTTCACTTCATCCCCCTCCAAACTATCTATACAAACCAATGATGATACTCATTTACAGCTCATTAACACAGAGTTTATAACATGCATGAGAAGGCGGATTGTGCTAGCTTCTGAAGGGGAATTAGATGGTAAGCTACGATGATGGCCTAGTGTTCGGTACACTTGATCCAATATTGGCCGCACATGCGCTGCGATCCTAGTATCTTCTGGGTTTATAGCAGCAGCCACATCTGTCATCCATTGCAATTTTCTCGGTGTATCTGTATTGATGTCACAGGATAATTGTTGTAGAAGAGATAAAAGTACTCCCTGGCTTAATGGCAGTGGCACCATTGTCAAGATACTGGTTAAATCAACCTGGTCATGAAGAGGTTTGAAATTCAATGTTAGCTATATTGACTTTGTATTGACATAATCTTGCAAACCACAAAACATATGCATTGACCACTAATTATATGGAGATCAAATTTGATCGTCCGTGATTGGAGTGGATTTATGAAATGTCAGACGTATAAGATGGACCAAATTATCATAGGAACAGCAAATAAACTTCAAAATTAATATTACATGTTTAGAGCCTGTTAGGATTAGCATATTTGAGCTTATCTACTGACATAAAGACTTAAGAGACTCTATGGGAGAGTTTATGAAAACAAAAGTTTTCAACTTATTTTCATTAGTTCTCCAAGATAGCTCATGAAAACATCAATGGGTTAATGAAGTTTCCCCAATATCACTGAAAAGTTGTATATATACAATCGAGTTTTCATTATCTACAGTTTCACTAAAAAATTACGCTCTCAATTCACTATCATTACAAACTTCATTTCACATTGATTAGTTCTTCATAAGCACCATTGCCAACATAATGAAATTCTCAGTGGTTACTCAATTCAACTAAACAAATAATTGTCATACACACATACCTGAGAACATAACCAAGAAACTATTGAAACATCACTTCTATGAAGGGCTCCGGTAAATGCTTCCTCAAATTTTCCCTCACTTGTTAACCTTGTTAGTTCTTTGGTAGGATCCTCGGTCTGTCAAAAAGCAAGTCCTCACGGTAAGAAAATATCAAGAACACTGTTCGAAAATAATAAGGGGAATGAAAAACAGACATACCATTTCATGCAAGCCATTGTTAATTTGTGTTACAAAAGGATCAGAAGCCACTTTGGAATTAGCTGCCATTTCCAACAATTTACGTTGGCCATCAGCTAATTCCCCACTCAAAGTTTGAGTGAGCGATGATGCTGAATTAATCGTTTCCTGCAAAATCACGACACCACATATTGAGTATTCAAACATGATAGATCAGACATACAAGATTAGGTTAAAGAGAGGAAGCCTTTGATATATTTGATCTGGCAGTGAACCAAGATTCAATCAAGCCTATAAAAATAACTGGACCTTTTTTCTGGTTGGAAATGAAGTTAAACTTATAGTTCCAAAAATAATTTACTTGCAGAAGATCTTTTACTCATTTATATAATAGTTATTTTGGAAAAGAAACTAAATCATGATAGATCATTTGTTCTAAATTTGTCCTTTAAAAGATTCAATGCAAGATGAAATGAAATCCTATTACTACATTCATCTAAAAATCACGTACTTTTCAAAGGAACAAATTATTTAGATATATACGACACAAACTATATATATATTACAACAAAGTTGCAAGAACATCCTTGCCAATCAAGGAAAGATAAATAATATTGCATAATGATAGAAATCTTATTATCTATTTTCAAAACAAGTATCATATACATACCCTCAACGTCACAGCTAGCGGAGAATGAGTAGAATCGTACTGCTGTTGAATAGCAGTTGTGTGGTTCAAAAGTCCATTCTGAAATGTGCTATCAATTTGCTCAAACATAACTCTGCAAGACTTCTCAAAGGCAGGAACTAATGCAGCTTCCACACTAGTCTTGAGTGCTTCCTACAAAGTACAAACCACACAAAATATTAAAGAAAGTCTCTTACAAGGGAACCAGATTCCTGACCATCTTGAAAGCAAACGTAAAAGTAAATCCAAAATATGAAGTTAATCTGAATTGCACTATCATATGATTTGCAAAGATGATTGATGACTATTATTTAAGAATTTCAGTAGCACTTAAAAAATACAAGTTCCAAGAAATGGGTTTTGTTGAAAATAAAATAGGATCGTGTACATCAAGAGAATATCATGTATTTAGGAGTATGACATCATGTCATTCTTTCTGTTATTATTTATATTTATTACCTTTTAAGTATATATAAAGAATTTTTGTTGTGTAGTTGAAACACATAGCATTCACCATATGCCGAGCGTATTCTCTCTTTCAACATGGTATCCAGAACTTATAGCGAGGTAACCCTAAATTATGCTTACAAATAACAATGCAGTCACGAGAATGAGCCAAACAACTGACTGATAGGGAAGGAAGGATTTGGATAATACCAATCCCTTAGGACTGTGTTCGTCGCAAGAATATTAGGACACCAATTTATCAGCCTGTGATGCCTTATCTTAATAATACAACACCCCTTTTTTTTTTTTGTTAAAGCCAAGGGTCCTCCATATGCACATCCTAAAAGAAGGTATTACTTGATACAACACTGTAAAGGAGTCGTTGCATGAACCAGTCATATTTTTATGACGAAGAGATTTGTAGTTGTTCTATTATTTTCATTTTACAACGAGCATGGATAATATGCTTGACGGGCACCAATTATGTATATATTTGCATATAATTCGCATGATAAAGAAAAAGCACGATAAGACAGAAATCCATATACTCAACATGTTAAAAAAAGATGAGAAAATAATACGGGTTTTTTAAATGCATTGTCTATGTTGACTACTTGCTGCTTACCTGAAGAGCCTGCTTGCCAGTAGTTTGAAATTGTGCTTGTATCTGCCTAGCCACTGTAGCTTCAAGTTTTGAACTGACTGATTTTTCTAGTTGATTCAATGCTTTGTCTCCGACCCCCTTCTGCAGAATTTATAACATAACCTCGGTCAGTTATATTGAACCAAAATCATCACTTCATTAGCGAGGAAAAATGTGAAGGAAAGTTTGAAGCGGAGATTAAGCATATAAGATAGAAAACCAAATAATATTAGTTTGTAAACCATAATCGCCACGCAAAGATTTCTGATAGAAAATATTTAAGCTTGGAATAAAGCACTGTGCAAACAGAACGCAAATTTTCCAAAGCAAATTAACAAAAAAAACTAATTTTACCGGTAATATGTGTACTCTATTTGAAAAGTAGCATTTTCAAATGTTGAAATAAAATATAAACCTGGAATGACTCAGTAACAGCTGTTGATATTGCTTTTTCCATATTTTGACTAATTGAACGGGTGATGGTTGTTCCAATTGAAGATATTTCCTTCTTAATGATTTTCTCCATTAGAGATGACATATCCTTGTTTATGTAATTGGAGATCAAATTTGTTATTTGCTGCACATGGTCTTGCTCTAATTTCTCTTGCTTAGCATTTTCTTCTTGTATGTGAGCCCACAAAGCATCAGTGTTAGCCTTGACTACCTTCTCCATGCTTCGACCCAATGACCCTTCTAATCTTTTGCCTTCCTTAGTAACTGGAACGGAAACCATCGCATTCATCTGCTTTTGCATCTCTTTTTGCATGCTTAATAGCTGTAAAATAAGAAAAAATGGAGATCAAGACAAAAAACTAAATATAGCTCATTGTCTGACACGACTATATGCAAGAGCGCCAAAACCAAATAAACGATGTGAAAGGATGTCTCCCTAGTCCTGCGAAATAACAATCAACTATGCTCTACTTGTAGCATGTTGAACCTATATTACAGTACACAAAACACACAATGAATTTAGTCATAAAGATCTGCACTACAAAAATCATTGGTAATTTTAGAAAGATTTGGATTGTATGGACCATAATTTGTGAAGCCAAGAAAAAAATAATAGCAAAGTTCTAATGTAAATTAATGACCTGGCCCATCATATCTTGTATAGCAGATAATTGTGGTAAAGCAGCTTCCATGGACGAGCCTGCTGGATTTCCACCTTGATCCTTTGATGAATCCGCTGAGTTAAAAGGGCTGGGAGAAGCAGCAGGTGTACCGGACACTTGGGAACCTTTACCTTTCTGTTTTTTACCTTTCGTGGAAGGTGCTGGGGACGGCAAAGTTGCAGCCACAACTTCTGATTCTCTTATGTTTTCAGGTACCTCCTTACTCGTGTCTTGAACTGCTCCCTCATTCAATGCATGATTATTTTCAGAAGCGTCAATAGTATTAGAATTATCAGCTTGAAGATCTCCCTCGATATTATAGATGTCTCGATCAGCTTGACGAACTCCCTTAGTATTATAGGTGTCTTTGTCAGCCTGATGAGCTCTCTCGATATTATAGGCGTCTCTGGCCATCCGAATGCCCAGATCTGAAGCCTGGGAATGGAATAACTTCTCTTTCTTCTTAGCGGCATCGGTATGTGAGCATCTGTCTCTGTCATGCTCGGTGTTATCTTGATTAGAACCTGTCTCAATCTCATCTACCACTTTAACTTCTACTTCAAACTTTTCTGCATCACTATGTGCAGCAACACCTTGAACATTCATACCTTCAGAGATATTGGAATTAGCAGGAGACAGGGCAGCTTTAGAGAATATCTCAGATGGAGTTACCAAATGGGTTGGGTGTTTAAATACTGTAGGGGAATCAGAAATCAAAGAAACATCAGTTTGTACAACTTTGTCACTTTCTTGCAAATTGTCGCCCGATACAGGCACATCCGCCACATTATCTTTTTCAGATTTTATTCTTTCTTCTACAGAGGGATCAAGATTTGCTGGCTCATTTTTGTGATCACCAGCACTAGCTGAGCTGGTTGCTAAAATATTAGAAGAACTTTTGGAAGCAGATAACTTGCGAGACAATCTTGGACTCGGAGGAAGTGGGGGTGGAGCAGCGTGGACATGTTCAAAACCATTATGAGAAGGTAAATCATTTGGCTTGATCTCAGTATCTGATACAAAAGTTTCAGGCAGACCATGAATATTTGAAGACAAATTCACAGCACTTTCAGAAGAGCTCAAATGAACTTGTGGCATGTTAACAGTTTCCAGATCAGCAGATCCATCCCAAGCACGAGATGCACTCGGTTCTGTTTTTTCAAGTTCAACATTGTCTAGTGGCGGAGGCAAACATTGTGACAAATTGAGCCCGTACTGTTGAATTGCTTGTGTTTGAACACAATATATCTGCACAAGATGGTCTCCATCCGGTAAACTATCACTAGTTCCAATAAGGCTTAATATAGGCATTGTGACTATGAACTCGGAAATATAATCCATACGAGTAGCAGTTGGATTGGGTCCATACTCTATGTGCACGGCATATATTGTGTTTTTCTTGGCATTTGCTAGCAGAACCAAACCAGCACGAGGCAACGCTACAACTTGATTAAAGAATGCTTCCTCAGGGTTGGCTTCAGAAGAACTTCTTATATCCAAAGTTTGAACACAAATCCATGACTCAGAATCACTAGGCAATAACCAACCTTCCTCGTAACCGGATACCCATATCTTCACTTCCTGATTTAGCGGCCCCTATAGTAAAGGGAACATATACAAAACGAATTTAGTTTACAAAAGATACACTTAAGAATATCAGTATACCATGTTTCCAATAATGGGAAAAGCTAGGAGCATATACCGCTGTGACAAGAACGATGTGATCCGGACGGTGTGGAGCAGTCAAGAACGTCACAGAATTAACAGGTTTACCATCATGTGGTCTTAAAACAGCAAGTGGTGTCGCCTTACGTTCTTCCCATATCTTCACCTGTTGAAATAAAACACCAAACAATGATAAGACTTTTCTTCAAATGGACAACCCCAAGATGTAATACAATAACATGAACGACTTAAAGGCAAGGATTCAAAATCATGTCAATCTGTTCATAAATTTCACTAGCGAAAACAAATTGGATAACGAAAAATAAAGGAAAAAATGTAAAGCAGTAAAGAGCCAAATGCAGACCGTGCCATCTGCTGATGCTGAAGCTAATCGACTCTTCATCCATTGGCACATTGACAACTCAGTGATGTTGTCATCATGTTTACCAATAAGGTGCACCCCATCAATCAACTTATCAATGTTACATTTGAGAGGCTCCTCTGCAGAAAAGGTTTCACCTTTTCCAGCTTTCATTGTGTCGATTTTGAGGATACGGTTTCCAATAGCAACAATTAAAATCTCCTGTTGATCAATTCCAGCAACTATAAGCTAACAGTTTAAAGGAGTTAAAATCAATTGAAAGATAATAAACTTGAGGAACAAAATTAAAAAATACTATTACTTGTTTATGAGGATGCCAGCATACTCGCGGATGAACTGACTCACTCTCTCCTAGTATTTGAATAGCCAGGATAACTCTTCCAGTAATTTGAGGCTTGTCTTCCTCGTCAGGGCCCTCATTGATTTTCCATATGAAAATTCTCCCATCAGTGCTAGCACTGAATGCATGGGCATATTCAAAGGGAAAATTAATAAATGTTATATTGCAAAAGAAAATATGACAAACAGAAACAAAAAAGGTATTTACCTGGCTAACAGGTGAACATCCTCTGCGAAGAAAGCCATGTCTGATACTCTCTACATAAAGATTTGATACCCACAAAATTGGAGGGGGTATGGATTGAAAGTATAATAAAAGGGAGAAAATAGCATCTCAATGTGTGTAGCAACATAAAACTCATCATAAGAGACAAAGCAAGCATTGCAAAAAACATAAATAACTCAAATAATATTTCTTTCTCAAATGTCAAAAAAGACTCTGTCGTTATGTGCTCATACCATATATCTCGACTTTATGCAAACAAGTATCTAAACTCAGCAAGAAAAATCAAGAGAAAGAAACATAAATACAGATGAAAACTTAAAAAGTATAACTACATAGTCCAACACATTTCCTAACTGCAAAAATTTTCATAAGTTTACGAGGAAATGAGAAAATTACGTGCCTTTTTCGTGTCTCATTGCAACAGACAACAAAGGTAGTTAAATATATAAACAGTGCTTATAACAAAAGGAATATAACTTGACTAAGGGCTGTTTGGATTTGCTAATTTGAACTTATCAACTGTTTGGGAGAATTTATGGGAACAATTTATGACATATCCATAAGCTCTCCATGATAACTTATGAAAACAACTTATAGCTTATATAAAAACAGTTTGACTTAATTTTATCTTTTGTTATAGAAATAACTTATACGATAAGTTTTTGTGCTGTAAGCACTTAATTAAGATGTTCATCCAAACAGGGCAAAACCATGCAAAACAATACCTTTAGCTACTAAAATTCAATGATAACAAAAGCATCAAAACATAACATCAAAGTGGAGTAAGTACAAGCCAAAAGCAACACATCCCACCTGAATAAGACTGTGAAGCCATAATCGACTACTTAAGTAACAGTTTACATGCAAAAACAAATCGTTCGATACGTTAACTACTAAACTCCAATCACTACAAACAAAAGCATCAAAATTTAATACCTGAGTATGACCTCGAAGCAAATATCTCAATGCAGTATTGATATTAAGAACCCGAATAGCACCGAGTTTGAGTCCATAGCAAATATAAGATCTATTAACAGCAATTTGTCTCCCAAGCACAAGACCAGGATCAGATGCATACTTAGTAATTGGAGTAACTTCAAGCTGTGGCTGCATTTCCCCTGGCAATTTAACATCAATATCATAAACAACATTCTCTCCTTTCAAATGCCTACCCTTTGGAACCTTAGCACTCAACATCCTTGCAGGTGTTGACTGAGGACTTGCAACATTCACTGTGGAAGAACCTGAACTCACCACAGGATTTGCTGACACCGAAAACTCCGAAGAAACCGATGAAGTTTCTTGATTTAAAGGAGGGTTTTGAGTGTTCAACATAGCCATTAACCTTGCACCAGATGTAGTGTTTGGATTTGGAGATGAAGGAGATTGAAAAATGGGTCTTTGAGTTTGAGGTGCATGCATTTGAGGGTGATGTTGAAGGATAAGAGGGTTTTCTGGAAAAGGAATATTATAAGGGAGATGATAAGGGTATGTACCAGTTGGTGGAGGGTAAGAAGAAGAGGGGGTAGGGTAAGAAGAAGGAGGGGGTGTAGAAAGTGAAGGTGAAGGAAATGATGGAGAAGAGTTCAAATTTGAAGGAATTTGATTTGTTTGTGTTGTTCCTTTGAAAAGCTTTTGCAAATCAAATTGGGTTTGTTGTTGATTTTGATTTGGATTTCCAGAAGAAGCCATAAAACTTTGACCCAAAATCTTAAATTGAAGATAAAGGGGAAAAAAAATCAAAACTTTATGATGCAAAATTGAGATCTGTAATTAACGTTGGTGTTTGTGTTTCTTTTGTTTCAACTGTTGTTACTTGGTACTTTGGTCTCTGTGTTCCTTGTACTTAGTATAGTAATTTCAGAAAAATTTGATAAAAAAGAAGAAAAATGCAAAATCTTTGGTTCGGTCTTCTTCTTTTTTTCTCTTATGTGGTGTGACTGAAAATGAAATTGAATGAATGCTAGATTGGATTGGTGTGAGGAAAAGGATTAATCAATAGTTTATGTTTTTGCATCATCCAATTAAGCAAGGATGGCAGTGGTGGCATCATAGCATAGTACCAAAACATAACATATGGTTGTCTAGAATATATGAAATCATCGTGAAGCCATGGAAACTAATATTATTTTATATATGATTTTCTGAGATTCATAATTTTTTTTAGAGGAATGATGTATGAATATCACTTTTCTACAACCAACAACTTATTTGCTATTTTTTAATAGTTTTTTTACTGTTTTCGGTTTGCGTGCTCCTCACAAAGTCATAGGGTGTTGCATTAGTTTTCAATTTTAGTTGTACAAATAACACAACTCTTTTTTTAGGGCAAATTTATAATTTTCTTAAAGCTTGTTGCTCAAAAAAGGTGTGTAAAAATGTATTTTTAGTTAAGAACCATACCAAAAACATATACGAAAATGCATTTAAATTTAATCTTTTTTTAATTAATTTAAATTTCTATTATAGGGATGTTCCTATAATTTAAATTAATAATTTTGAGTGAAATAATTTAAATATAATAGATTATTATTATTATATTTATATCAATATTAATTTTAGCTATTGATGAATGAGATATTTTCCTTTTTTTATTCTTTTATATTGATACTCACAATCTTTTTTTTAATCTTTGTGCTTGTTCATCGTTGTTCAACTAGCTTTTGATTTGATCTTTGTTGATCTTACCATATTTTATTGTTTTTGTGTTTGGATTTTAGTTCTCCCGTGTTGTTGGGTTGCTTCGACAGTTTGGTCGTTGACATTGTGGGTCTGTGTTTCACTCGGTCATTGTCGCGTGTTCATGGAAGTTTCTTGTTTTAAATTTCCCTCAAATCGTGGATCTGACGACGGTCCTGTTACCAACACAACAACAAACGTTTGTTCAAGTGTTGTCCTCTCAATGAGAGGTTCAAATGAGTTAGTTGTTCTTGTCATGTGTCAAAGGGGACTCTCTCTTGATCAAAATAACATAAGAATAGTATGTCAAGGGACTCAAAAGTTATATAAACAACAATTTGGACAGAAGAATGATCTTATCCAAAGGGGGGAAATTACTTTTTGCACGTTGTCTTCAAGTATAACTCTTCAACCTTTGGAAAATTGCCGGTTCATGTAAATTGGTGACTTTAATTTGGGTATAGGGTTTTTTGATTTAGCTTCTCCAACCATGATGATCTTCAAAAAGTGTGGTCCCCTATTTTCACCATCAACATACCAAAGTGAACCCTTGCACAAGTTTGAATTAGGCTTGTTAACATGCCCCAAGAATATTTGAGGCATCAAACCCTCTTTGAAATTGCTAATGATTAATGAACACCTATTTTCCTAGATGATGCTACAAAAATTAGGTTGTTTGGGCACTATGCCAGAGTGCTGATTGATTTGAACCTCTCTAAAAGACTTCATCAATCCATTCTTGTAGAAAGGGAAAAATTTGCATTCTATGTCCCTATACTTTAAATAAAAATGTCGGATTTTTACACAATGTGAATCTATTGGACATTGTTTATCAAGTTGTAATAAGCTGAATAGAAGGAACATGTTGTTAGAGTGGATCCTCCTAAATATCAACCCATCAAGAAGAATATAAGGCAAAAGCCTAGAGAAGAAACTACTCAAAGCAACATGGCTCGATGTAACAAGGATAAGGGAATCAAGGAGCATGCCCAGCCTAACTAACAATAAAATCTGGATCCTTGTAATGTAAAATCCCCCTCTGATCAAGAAAAAATTGATAAGAATCATGTTGATGATTTCATAATCAATTGAATGTCAATTTTTTGCACAAACTTTTGTCGTTCTTTAGTAATGTACATCTTTTTTATAATATCAATCAATTATAATCGTCTTAATATTATAAATATTTATTTATATTTTATGAGAGTGACTTCTAAAATCCCACGAATGATTGATTGTGATTGTCTATTATAAATAATTTCTTTTATAAAGTTTATGTATAAAAAATTTATATATAGAAATATTTATGATAGATTGTGGAAATTAAACTGCATATTATATATCACTTTAATCTAGAAGGGTTCTTGATTTTTTTCAGGGCAGAAGGGTTCCTGGTAGTTCTCACTAGAATATACATTACATTGTATTCAAATTGTCAGCATATAAAATAAACATTATGGCCTTAACTTTTAGCTATCTCCATATCTAAAAAAGACAAACACTACATAACAGTTTTACGATATCTTTCTTCAGAAAAATAAAATAAATTTATGACCATCTCTCCCTTCAATTTTATTTTATGACCATATTTGCCTTTCACTTTTAATTATTATTTCTTTGACCGAATTTTTAAATGATTATTATTAGACCCGTTTTATATTTTTAGGAGGTTTCTTAGACCCGTTTATTGATATTTATCTTTTTCTTCAAAGCATTATTTTCCCGAGCAAGTTTCTTTTTACGCAAACAAACTTAAGACATTTTATTATAGTATAGATACAAGGTGGAGGTCCACGTGAGCTTAACTCAGTTGGTAAGGACAATGCATAATATATGCAAGGTCTCCGGAGTTCAAACCCCGACCACCACAAAAAAAAAGATACAAGGTGGAGTTAGATCAAACATATTGCGAGAAATGTGGAATAAAGTTGTCTTACAAGAGCATGATTGCTCTGTTTGCTTAACGCCTAGTAAACACAACTTTATGATTGTTAAAATTTTGTAGTAAAATTTTGCAATTTTTAACCATTAACCACACTCCAAATGATTCACCTTGCTAGAATGCACATCATCAACTAACATCTTGTAGTCTGATTCAAAAATGATCCTCTGATGACCCAAAGTTGTGATCCACTTGAGGTCTTGATGCAGCCCCTAAACTTCACTCTCCATTGGAGTCATAGAAATCTTTAAAACATCTCTCATCATCTCGTAAGACCGCTCTCATGCTAACTGTCTTATCACGGTGGAAATTGTGGCATCGACATTGCATTTTAACAAACCATCCCCACGAGGCTACTAAACTGTGATATGTGTCTGCTGCTGAGTCGTGGTCTCAGTCTGATGTACTCACCTAACACATTGTCAGTGCTGAGCACTACATGTGCACACTGCGAAATTTGATCGGGTGATTTAATTTTGTTTTCCCACAATTACAAATTTTGTGTTTTCCATATACTCCAAGTAGTCATAGCAAAACTCATCAGTTGTTTCATTGACAATCTCTGCCGCAGACGGGTGAAAACATCACCAAAGCTTTCATCCCCGTCCATCAATTTTTCTTCCAACAAAGGTCATAGATTTACTTTCCTCCAACATGTAATACTATCCGCACAAACAAGAAACAAATGCCAATTGTACTCTGACTAGGATTGGCAAATTACACAACTGGTTTTTTTGTCTATTCAGTAGACAATCCCTTCCAAGGTGACACATAAAATGCTTAACCTTTGGAGGAATCAACAGAGACCACAACTTATTCCAATCACCCTCTACTTTCCAATCATCTCTATTAATCAACATATCTACGCAAACTTGATATGCACTTTTAACCAAATAAATACCTTTCTTATGAAACCTCCAAATAACTGCATCATTTTGCTCACAGCGAAGTAAAGGAATTTTAAGAATTTCATCAACATCATTTAAATTAAAATTATTCTTAATCAATGTTTCATTCCAAGAACCATTTTGAGGATCGATTAAATGACTTACAGTGGCAGTTGTTGCATATTGAATTGTTGGAGGTACTATAATAGGATTCACTTCATTTCGGACCCAAGGAGAATGCCAAATTGGAATACTTGAACCATCACCAGTTCTCCCGTGTTGTTGGGTTGCTTTCACGATTTAGAAGGAGTGAGTATTTTGGCAAAGATATAACTAAAAAATGGTTAAATAAACCTTGAGGTGCATGTTGCTATAACACTCTTTCTAAAAAATAAGTAGGTGTAAGTTAGCAACTCCTACGAGCATTTGCTAGAATACACCTGGCCATTTTTTAGAATGAGTATTTTAACATGTGATAACTAAAAAATTGGTAAATGCATCCCAAGGTGCATTTGGCTAAAATACACTTTTATAAACATAAGTGGGCGTATTCTAACAAATTATATATATATATATATATAGCTGATTTTGGACGAGTGTTACTGGGTGAAAATGGGGAGTGGATTTGCGGTCTCTCAAAAGGATTAGGGAGTTGTGCTGTTTATATAGCTTAACTTTGGGGATGCGTTTAAAGATTTGAAGTTGGATGGAGCTTGTGGTTTTAATAGACATGTTGATTCTTGGGTAGTGGCCACTACTCTCCTCCTCGAAAGTGGAAACGACAACGGGTTGGAATTTATTGCAACATATTAGACAGTTGTTTATGAATTGGAAGGTCCGAATTTATCATTCGCACAAAGAAGCTAATGTTTGTGTTGACGCTCTTGCAACTATAGCTTATGTCGGCGGTTTCACTTTGATGTTATATGAGCATTGTCCACTATGTTATTTTTAGCTAATTTAGGTGGAACTTTTACTTGCGTCTTGTTAGGTGGAGTTTTTTTTTCTTTGTTGGGCTTACGCCCTTTTGTTATAGAAAAAAAAACCGCACTAGTGGAGTATCCTAATCACATGAACTTTGCCAATATCGTATCATGAATAGGATTTGATAAATTTCTGGCCTTAACGGCTAATCTAATGCCAAGAATTATATTTCAACAGAAGTGAGGAGAATGAAACAACAGATCAATTAATTATGCACACAAATATAAACAAATAGTGAGTTTCAGTGAAAGATACAAAGTCAAGATTAAAAAGAAGGCATTATACAATTATCTGATTTTATCAACGCACGTAGAATGTATATACTTTCATATTTCCAAACCCAGAAGAGAAGACAGAAAGAACTACATTGAAGCAAATAGGTTGCAATATGTTTCCCTTCAACTAACTGCAGCAGCCTCCACCTGCAGCAGAAGGGCCATCCCTACCTCCAGATGGTCCAGGAATTCCACCATATCCTACTTTTATTCCATAAGACTGCAAGCATAAGAAAATCATCAGTGATTTGTTTCTTGAATCAGAAGGGCTACACTTATCACTTTATAATAATCATTAGCCTTTTCTTGAAACATACACAGATTGTATTATAAAAATAAAGTTGACAGTGAAATTGAATATCCCACAAATCCTTAATGATATTAATAATGAAGTGATAAAACAAACAAGGTAACAAATGACAAATCTAAAAAAATGAAAAAAAGAAACTAACCTCATTTGATACATCAAAAACTCCATCCTGAATCTTTTTGTATATGGTTCCAGCTGTTTTTATGAATGCCTGTAAAAGGAAAGGTTATATTAAAACTTTTAAACAGATAATTTTCCAAAATATTCAACCTAAGAACCTGTTATGTATAAAATCTGGCTTTCCTTGTGGGAGGGTGGATGGGAAATAAATAAAGAAAACAATAGATATGATGTGAGTTCTGACCTCTTCAACATTCTGAGCAGTTTTTGCTGAGGCCTCCATGAAGATCAACCCGTTCTCCTTTGCAAACTGTTCACCTTCTTCCGTGCTTACAGCCCGTCTGTGAGCAAGATCACACTTGTTGCCAATCAGCATAATTGTCATATTTGCATTTGCATGCTGCCTTGCATCTTCCAACCAGCTAGCTAAGTGATTAAATGTCTCCCTCCTATTCATAAACACAGGGTCAGGATTATTTATATTGTGCCTTATTTACATTAAACAACACATAAAACTAACATGAAACTACATTGACATCATTGCATCAAAATTGTCCCACATAGTATGTTGTTCCATTAAATTGGATGCACTCAAAACATGTATCTCCCAAGGCATATAAAAACTCAAAATGTGTGTTATCAATGTTTTTCAATAAATTGATTTTTGTTGGACAAACTCGTCATATCTTCCCTAGAAAAAATCTAAAAGCTATTTAGCCCAAGTTAAGAAATTGTATTTAAACAGTTGCATTTTAGAAATAAACAAACAGACCAAAATGATTTGCAAATCATATTTCAAGCGAATGGAAGATATAACATAAATATTTCATGTAATCCTTGAGATGGACTGCGAGGTGGCGGCAGGTGTAGTTCCTAACCCTAAGGAAGACCATTCTTAGCTAAGTTCCATCATACGATAGTGTCTCTTTTCTTCCATACTTTCGTGAGATTGTTTAAGAGACAATCGAACCGAGTAACTTATAGTCTAATACGAACGACTCCATTCATGACTTGTACCAGTGATTTTCATCATTCCCCACAATGTATTGGTTCTTTAATTATAAGTAAAAATAATTATTGTATTTTGGGATTTCAAACTCAGATAATAGAAGTCAAAGCTTGAGGATACCTGGTTATATCATAAACAAGCAGTGCACCTGCAGCTCCTCTGTAATATGACCTTGTGATAGATCTGAAGGATTCTTGACCTGCCTGAAATATAGTGAATAAGTTCAGTACCTTCAGCTTCACAATTTATAAAACTCAACCAACAAATGAATAATGTTTCCACCACTGAAATCTGGACAATCATTCTATACTGAAAAGGGACTGGATTATCTCAAGTTGAAATTTCACAGAACCTCGTATATGGGTCAAATTTTGTTTTTATATCTCTGTTTATATATTAAGTGAAACACTGAAGATTTTTTAACATTATAAAGAGAGTTATAGACACAAAATTTCAAAATAACAAGGCGACATAAATTTCAATATGAGAGGACCTATTTCTGTTGTCAATCTTGTAAAACTAACCATTTGAAAACTGGAAGGTACCTTAAGGGTCACCAATCCATTACCAAATCCCAAATCACACCCTACACTTCCATCTAATAGATAAAATCTTTCCATTCATACCCCACGACCAATCGAGAAGATGAGTTTAGAAACCTATCTTACATCTACAAAGCCATAAATTTATTTCATGCATATAGTAACTCTTACAGATTAATTCAAATACTTTCATCCCCAAATAATTAGGTTCTCATTCTCAACAATGTAAATGGATTAACCCCCAAGGACACTATAGATCACACTTAGCATAGTATTCTTTGAAACAAAATGGCATGGATATCAAAATTATAGCAACAGACTACAGATATGACAAACGGAAGAATCAACTCTAAGCCTACTACCCAATATAGTTCCTATCTGCATAGCTCTTCATATGATAATCAGCCAATGAATGAACATAAAATGATAATAATATGAAATATCATTTTCAACCAAAAGGCCCTGGATTGAAATAATCATCACAACCAATTACCAATTCCAAGAAACGGGAATCAGCAATAATGTTTCACAGATTTGTAAATCAGTAATTAAGTATGAACATTGAACAAATTGGAAGGATTTATAAACAAGTTGTATGAAACAGTTGACAAACATACCGTATCCCATATTTGCAACTTGATTGGCTTATTGTCGATTGTGATCATCCTGGCACCGAATTCAACACCGATGGTCAAGTCATGAACGGGCTGAAAGCGCTTGTCGGTGAACTGAAGTAGAAGACACGACTTTCCAACTCCTACACAATTTTTTTTCAAAAAAAGGTAAAAAAATTAAGTCCTCTCGGCACAAACTGCCCCTACCAAAACTTAAACTTAGCATTTCCCATAACGAAAAGGATCAAACTATAACACACTCAAACAGTTTTCATTCTTAGTTAATGAAACAAAAAGTAACAATAAAGGATCCATTACAATAAGAAAATTGAATAAAGCATCAAATACAATATAATTACCACAAGGAAAGTTGAAAATGAAATGAAGGTTTTAGCCCCCCCGGTTCCCAGGGTAAAAAGGGCCTAATAATATGGAGTCTGACCAATATTGATTAAACCTCATTAACCATTAGATGCTTATGATGATTTAGTAATTAGTAATAAACAAAAGTATTAGTAGCTTGTTGCAACAACATCAAATAATCATCATAGTATACATGAATATCAAATAATTTTCAAACAAATCAAAAACCCCTGAAAAAAAAAGAATAAATCCGATCGAAAATCGAAGATGGAACTCTTGGAAAATTGAGATTAATTAAGATTAATAAAAGAGATTAGAAGGGGTTAATTGAGATAATTACCAGTATCGCCGATGATGATGTATTTGAAGAGGTATGCATAAGACATTGTTGTGTGCGAGAGAGAAAGAAAGAAAGAGGAAAGAAAAAGCGAAGAGGGGAAAAAGGGAGAAAGAAAAATTAGAGAAATGAAATCGAGAGAGTCAAAACCGAATTATAGAGTTAGTTTCCAGCGAAGCAATAATTCCTTACTTCTCCGTCACAACTTCCTTCTTCCCTACGAAAACACGATCACGCTATAACATTTAACATACGCGTTCCTTTATAATTAATTAAAAATCTATACTAGTGACTCTTATGTGAGTTTATTAATAGGGTCGCTCATTAATTAGCTTTCACGTTTATGACGATGTACCGTCATGTATTCGAGATTTGATAACTATTAAATAGCAATAAATTTATTCCCTAAAAAAATTGAAATGATTAAAGTCAAATATTTGATAATTGAAGTTTGAATTTTCAGACACTATACTTTATTCACAACCACGAGACTACTTGAAAAAAATTGTTTTATTAAAATTTAATTTATATTTTTAAATATAAATTAAAAGAAAATTGTTTATAAGTCATTGCTCCATGTCGGCTCGTAGGATAAATTTTGTATTAAAGACTAGAGACCTTATATAGTAGACCTAATTATAAAATTTCATGTCGGCTCACCTTAAACTTTGAATTAACAAAATGGTTTAGAATGCAACGCATGTCTCTCTTTGGACCGAAGGCTAGGCCATCACCTACACTGTTTGGATTTTCCAGAGATTTTAGTTTTCCACCTGTTCATATTTCGTGCATCTCCAAATTTTTTATTTTATACCGTTTGAATTATATAATTGAAACATTTTAAAACTATTTTAGTTTTTAAAATTCAAAATTTGGAAAAAGAATCATAAAACACCTACTACATGTTACAAAGGACTTGACCATTTTACGATCTACACCCAAAAGCACAAGTTTTTAGACGGTATCCGCACGTATATGATTATATAATCCAAACTAATTATGGGATGATGGCTTGGTCAACAAGGTTGATCCGGTTTATGCATGTTTCGTGCAATTTTTACCCGTTTTGACAGGTTGATGACATGTTCAAGTATCATTGATTGTCGTTACATTCGATATTTGTCTTTTGTCTATAAATCACCACTCATTCTTCACAATTTTTCATTCTAAGTCACATTCTCTCCTTTTCATTCTTATTTTCATTTTGGACTAGTTATGATGTCATGATTCACTGTTGCCCAATTCATACTATCCCCAAAGCTAATTAGTAGTATTTTTGGGATAGTATGGGGTTCAATTTAGACCTTTATACCAATAGTTATGAGGTTAGTATGATTGGTCGAAGTGGGTTGTTTCACATCAACTTGTATTTCCACCTTCTCCTGCTCCATCATTTTGTGTTCCAATCTTCTTCGAAAGGTGCACGAGAGGGATGACAAACATTCCTCCCCTGTGTAGTGATCATGATTCTTTGAGTTTGCTCTATTGTCTTATTTGCCTGGTGTTTCCATTTTGTCTATTTTTTAGCCATCAAATAAGTTTGTAGTAGTTATATGTAGTAACGATATTATATGATTTATTCAATGTATGTAATGTATTATGAAATTGTGCTCAATTGATAAATCGTGTTTTATTAGTAAATTTTGTTGTCAATTTCAAATTATGTTATTTTAATAAAAAAAATTGACAAATGATTTTAATAAATTTTATTGAATTAATAAATTCGATCGAAACTGCAGCAAACTAGGTAAAATACATTTTAAATTATATAATTCGAACGGGATAAAATGAGAAGTTTGAAAGGCGCACGAGAGAGGCGGAGGATGGGAAAAGAAATTAGGAAATTGCTCTTCTCCCATCAAAAATTGCTCACTCCGATACAAACTGACGAAAATATCCACCATGTGACTTAAATCACGCATGTGTTAAACCCAACGTGACTTGATTCACGTTGACATCCAACCTGACTTAACTTACGCTCATTACGCGTCAACGTGACTTAACTCACATAGGTTTTAAGTCAGCGTGAGTTAAGTCACGTGGGGCCAGTGTCTAGTACAATAACAACTGTTTTGGTTTTTACCCTAATTTTCTTCATTCATTCATACTTCCATACATCCATTCCATCATTTTCATCTCATCCCTGTATTCATCCATTCATGCAATAATTCATCCATTCTTACAGAGATTTTTTCATTCATTCAAAATTTAAATACGCAAAATAAACCAAAAATTAACCAAAAAGTCATAAAATAACGCAAACGTGCAAATGTAAATATATTACATCCATATCCGCCAAAGTGTCATAAAAACATCTAAATATATACAAATGTCAGGAAAACACTAAAAAAAAAACCTACTCATGTAGACTATGGCTCGTAGTCCTCCTCCTGCATCATGTTATACTCTGACTGAATGCCCTCCATAATGCCGACAAAGAGAGGATATGAAAACAAATTAGGATGCAACATAACACTATCCACTTTGCACCTGATGTTATCAATGATCTGGAGTGGGTCGAGAACCTGTCTGGCCCACTACTGCTCATCAGTAACCTCCTCGCAAGGAGGGACAAGAGCTGTGTAATGAGCGATGGGCGCAGGTTGGGAAAACACAGGATGGGATACATGGTAAAACCATTTGATGTACCCCCTCGCATACCTCCACAGTTTGTCCTCCGAGACCGGATGACCCCTCTCTGCTTGGGTAAGGACATGGACCATGAAATCTAGGAAGGCGACAACCACATCCTCTGGCTCAAGATCCTCAATCGTCATAAGTGGTATGGAATGGTCTGGATATAGTTGTACTACCTGAGAACCCGCTCCAGCAAGTGACGACACATCTTGTCTTTGTCGGCCATGGTCCGACCAGAGTACCAACATATGTCCTGAAAAGGTGTGATGTCTTGCTAATCCTCGTACGACCTCCATATGACATCAACATTCACCATCAAATCAATGAGGTCTTTGTAGCATCCAAAATCAGCATAGTGTTGCTGGGGGGTTTCCATCTAGCCGCAAGCAGGTCAGCACGCTCGTAGTCCGAACATAGCCTCAACGGAATGAGCTTTTTGAAGTGCTCCACAACCCATCCCTACAAACACAAAGAGACACAGTAATATCAACACAACTATCACAAACAAATATACATTCATGATCCGCTAAAAAAATGATTTTTTTTTTACCTCAAGTAAGGTCATGTAACCAATAACTTCTTTAATCTTTGCGTCTGAGGCAAGAGAAAGCTGAGAGTACAGAAAAGCAAATGTCATCCCGCCCCACGACCACTCGCCCAACGTGTCAAAGTCCTGAAACTCCGTCAGCCATATCAGATTAACGTTTCTGTTGTTCTTGTTGGCAAAAATGGTGTAGCCAACCAAGAGCAACAAAAACGCCTTAATGCAGGCGTTCCTAGCAAGACCCTGCTCCCCCTCCTCCCCGTCACTAGCAGGCTCCTCCAACTGATTACACCTATTCAACAGTCTTTATAACATTCCTTCAGGTGACTTATGCTGACATACCGACCCCACTGTATAGTCACCTCCTTCTGAGCCTCCTCCAGCGTAAACCCAATTCCTCCCGTAGCAGCTGTATGCCGTCCTCATACTCTATATCCTCCTCAACAATGAGCCTCCCATTGACGGGATTTTCTAGAAGACACACCACATAATCTAGTGTGACAATCATCTTCTCAACAGGCAGATGGAATCGGTTGGTCTCCGCATGCCATCTCTATGACAAGGCGGTGATGAGACCATGGTTGATGTTCTCGTACCCAGTCTTAAAGAGGGGGCAAGACCGGATGCATTCACCCGCAACTAGAACCATACCTTTCCATCTCCCGGGACTGTCAAGGTCTCAGCACTAAGCTTTTTCCCGTGCAAGACAACAGTCAACTTATGCGCCCTTTGAAACTGAAATTAAAAAAATAAACAAACAACAATGTTAAAAATATAAAATTTTGAATAAATAAAATTTAAATAACCATAAATATAAATTGATAAAATTAAATTTAAATAAACATATAAATTACGCGTGTAAATTTAAATTACGTGTCAATTTAAGTTACGCACATCAATTTAAGTTACACACATCAATTTAAATTACGCGCGTCAATTTAAGTTACACGCTCAATTTAAATTGACGCGTCAATTAAATTTACGCGCGTCACTTTAAATTATGCGCGTCAATTTAAATTTACGCGTGTCATTAAAATTGACGCGCGGAATTTAAATTGTTTTAGCATAAAAATTTAAATCGTAAAAATTAACATATCATTAAAATTAAATTAAATATTTATACTTACTTGAACATCGTCCCATAGCCTGCATGCCACATGTCTACCAAAATTCGGTAGAAGCGACAACTCAGTAGGTCTCCTGGGAAAGACCTGTGGTCCGGCCTGCTCCTCTCATGAGCCCCACCCTCCTTTTGGTGAGTCTGCTCATACTGAGGCTGATACATCTCATACTGATGTTGATACTGCGTCGGGTCCACTATCTGGGACACACCCGCTTGTGACGTCGTCCCCTCTGCATAATCACCCATACTAATCCTCGTGCCGCCCTTGTCTCCTTCTACCAGCCTGAGCCTGAGGAGGGCGTGAAGCGACCTTTTCGGCTCGTGCACTACCGGTATTGGACTCCCTCCTTGTCCTAATTTTGCCACCCTCTGAGACATATCTACACAACATTTCAAAAAGCAAGGAATCAATTATTATTTTTAGAGGTACATTGTGTCATTTCTAACTACTCAACAACAACAATTAAATTTCAATGGTGTAATTTCAATCTATAAACTACCACATTGCACTCAAACTCACTATAATCAACATTAACAACCAAATTTCTAACTAATTTCATCAATAGAAATGCAAAAAACAAGCAAATTTTCATTGAGACACTTTATCAAACACCTAAAGTGCAACTTTTGATCAACATAAAATCTTACAATTTATAAACCCTAAACTATCACATTGGAATCTAAACTACAATTTCTAACTTAATTCATCACTAACAATCCTAAAAACTAACATGCAAACCAAATTTCTAATAACCTAAAAATGTAAAATTTCTCCAAAAATACCAAAATTTAAACCAGAAAAAGGAAATGCAAACACTTACTTGATTTTGTGGGAGAAATTGACTTTGAATGGTGAAAGAATGAAGAAAATTTCACTTGAAGGGGAAAAAAATCGCACTTGGTGATGTTTTGAAATGGTTTGAAAGTGAATGGTTATGTTTCTGAAGCAGCATGTGTAAAGTCACCCTGGATTACAACCTATGTGAGTTAACTCGCTGAAAATACTGAGCGTGACTTATGTCACGCATGAGTACTTTCGTCCATTCAATTGTCGTGAGTGTCTTTTGTTGTGAGAAGAGCAATTTTCAAGAAATTATCTTTGGAAGTTGGGCCTACATCTTTGTAACACTTTCTAACTTCATTTGGGCTAATACTGCAGGACCAAGGTTAATACAGGCTTTGCTATCTACATTCAATTTTCTACTAACGTCTCCCCCATTTCTCTCAATTACTCTTACTCGCCCTTCTTAGTTTTGTTAAGTTCTTGTAGTTGTTTCTAAAAATTCTTTAGGTGTGGAACTTGATAACTAAATTAGTCTATATTACAAAAGTGATCGAATGCAGGAATGCAGGGAAACATTACATAAGTATTGTATAAACTATTCCTATAAATTACTCTAGAGAGGTTGATGAGAATAATTAAAATCAATTTACATGCCTATCAGAAGTTTTTTTTTTTTTAATTCTTCCAAACACAAGTAGTAGTGTTTATGGAGAGGGAAAAAGAGACTACACAATTCCTAGTGTTTTTCACTGTAATTTTAAGAAACTCTAATGTGTACTAGTATTTGGTCTATCGTTATTTTTTTGTTTTTCAAACACATACTAACCAGATTTATCATGACCACCACTATACAAAGAAATATAAAGCTTTTCATATTCCTGGATTGTGGGGGACCAAAGTTAGGATTCCATTCACAGCTACGCACATTTGCTGTGTTTGTTTTCTCTCGAATACACTTTTAGGATATGTATAGTTTGTTTTAGAAATGTGAGTTGGATAAAGTTGCTTTCATTTTTTAATTCAGAAAACTAGTTTTCTAAGAATCAAGACTAAAAACAAAGCATTTGTTTCATCTTACTCAAGTTATTATCTCTTAAATACTATAATATGATTTTTTGGGTTAAATAAGTTTTTTGTCCCTATAAATATAACGAATTTTGATTTTAGTCCTTAAAAAAATTAAACTGAATATTTTCATCGTCACAAAAAATTTATTTTGTTTTTGATCCTTAATGATCACTTCATATTATGTGAATGTCAAAATTCTAACACTTTTATGTTTAAATTGTATGCAAATTATGTTCGTTTTTTATGTCCAATTAATATATTCATATTATGTTCAAAAACATGTCAAAATTATATCCCCAAAAATAAAACAATTTTTTGTGAGGATGAAAACATCTCATTTTATTTTTCAGGGACTAAAATCAAATTTTAATGTATTTATAGGGACAAAAAACTTATTTAACCCTAATTTTTTTAATGGCAAAATGAATTATATATAATCAAATGAGAGAACTATAATTAGTACTTAATCGATCAAACTGGGAGAAGTACGAGAGATACTCGACCCTGCAAGAAAGAAACAGAAAACCTAGAAAAGAAGACAAAGTAATTCACAGAGCTGGTTAAAACATTGATATATACTGCACAAATTTTCTATCAATTAGTTAATTGTTTTGATGATGATTGAGTATGAGTTTCATGATAAAATTTGTCCATATTTACTCCAACTACATTATATGAAAGGAACCGACCCTAGCAACAAAAGCAACTGCAATTCTGGCCTTGTCTTATTGACTAGCTTTGGCCTAGTCTGAAAACCGTACTAAACCATTGACCCTTAATGTAACATATTACAGTCTTTTAGTCTTGTAGATACATGAACAACATTGTACTAAATAATGGACTTACTAATATCGTTAATCAAAGCTTAAAGCTTGCACATAATTTGGTTCGTGGTTTGATCATTGACCAATGCATATAGAAAATGATATGTATGTCAACTTCTTAAATAGATCTCAATTACTTTAAATTGTTAGTCTACGCAGTTACGTGAGGGAATAAAGTTGTTTAAATAAAACTCAAAGCTTGCAAAAGTGTACAAATATAGGGCCTTAAAAATAAATTCTTGAAGTTTCTACGAAGTTTCAACATGTGCATGGTCCACATCGTAAATGATTTGTCACCTTAAACATGTGACCAGGAATTCAATCTTTGATTCTTGCGTATGAAGAAAACACAGTTGGGAGGAGAGAGCCTACACGTGCCAAACAAATTCTCGATGGAGATGAGATTATTCACTACTAAACAGAGATAGATAATTCGTCTTTATAATACACTATTTAAATAAAGTAAAAGGATTTGACAGATAGCCATACCCCATTTCACATGTTGAAAGATAAAAAAAAGTGTAAGAGAAAATTGAAAAGAAATTGTGTTTTGGTGGTGGGGGTGAGAAAAGAGGGGTCATCTTTTGTAAGGGAAGAAAATCCAAAAAAGTCTATCTGTAAAACTTAGGCAGCTTTGGCTTTATTTGATGGAACTATTAAGTCTTGGCTGCCGTCTTTACCAATTGGAACCTTTTTCCTTTTCTCATCTTCTTTCATGGATTTTCTCTTGTCTTTCCCCTCACTTCTGTCTTCTTCAACACCACCTTAAATATATATCCCCTAAAAGGTTCTATTTCCTCCAAAAGCAAGGAGTCTCATTAGAAGCTCTTTAAAGTCATACATGAAAAGTCAATTTTTGAATATTGTTTTGATGATGCAGATTCTGGTTATGCTCAAGCTTCTGGGAGGGGATTGCAATGATTGATATATTCTAAATTAGTGATTCGCTTGCCTGGCTCCCTGAATGCCATCTGAGAAGCCTGTCAAAACGATTGGCAACCTTTCCATTTGGCATGAAGGGAGCCATGCAGGCTGCTTAATCTAACATGCTCATAAATTTTTTACTTTCAATCCCCAACATACATCATAAATTTTTTACTTTCAATCCCCAACATACATATGACACTATATATGTGTGTGCGCGCGCGCGTTTATGATTATTATAATTTTTTATATCTCACATGTTGGTAGTCTCATATAGGAATCTTATGAAGGTTTCACAATCACATCCAAAGTTCAAAAATTCCTTTTATCTTTCTATGTGTATACCTTAGTTTTCATGGTATTTCATTTCAAGAATCAATTTCTATGTTAGGAAAAGATTGCCTCTCACCATTTCAAATGTTTCAGTGTCGTGTACATAAAACTTATTTAGGTAAAGTCTAAAGAACTTAATTAAGTGATTATATGCATAAGTACTTCTAAATCAGAGAGATAAGTTAAATTATTTTCATTTAAACTATAAACTGTTTTCATAAACTATCGTGATGAATTTATTATAATAAGTCATAACAACTTAAGAAAATTTTGTAAAGTATTTCCATAAGCGCCGTCTAATATTCACACAAGTGTCTACATTGGTAGATAAATTTTTCAATAAATTGTTCATCAGTCAATTCAAATTCACTCTAATTTGATCTTGCTCTGCTGAGGAGCATGTAACCTGCAGGTCCATATTTAATTGGAATTGAGTTGGAAGACAAATGTGCATCAATGAAGTTCATGGGGGGCTGGCTAGTGAAGGGAAAGTGAATGGTGATTTGAAAGAGTTCAAATACTGCAAATACTATTCATAATGAAGTGAGTGAATTATATGGTTGTGAAATGTTGCTTGCATACCCTAGTACTGTCCTTTGAACTTGGCACTGTACATACTCAAATTGTGCTATGTGTTAAGCATGTAACTGTTAATGATATTAATTTAGTTAATTTCTGTCTTGTTATGTCTTAAGCATGGCCTTAATCTCACCTCATGGTTTAAGGAATTCAAAGATTAATATAATACATGGTGATTTTAATTAGTATGAGAAAATGTCACATATGGTATTAACGGTTCACCAATGATTAAAACTCTAGAAACAATTTATTCTCGTTCTCGTAAGTAGAAACGCGTACTTGTTTTAATAAGTGAGACAGTGACTTACAAAGCAAGAAATAGAAATTAGTGTCTCAAAATCAATTTATATTTATTTTCTTTTGTTTTTATCGAACAACTCCAATTAGATCACTGTCTAAATCGTAACAAAGCGGAGGACGTTAAACTTCTACTCAAAGATAGCGATGTCCGTAGTCGTTAAGGTTTTAAGCAATTTTCAAACATTCGCCTGTCCATATAATGTAGACCATATGAGATAATTTTCCATCCTAATGAATATCTATATCATGAAATGTGTTACACTAAATATAAATATCTCTCTTAGTTAAGATTCAAACTTTGATTTATCTATTGTTTCCCGATAAATCAACACATATTGATTGATGGGTGTCTCTTTATCTCTTTTGTACTGTTTGTGGGGAATTATTTGTATGCAAGACTCCAAATTATATAGTATTTTAAGGCTTTATTTTATTAAAATAGTCGATAAGTTAGTTTGTAACAGAAGAGCTTATAAAAGATATAGGATATAAGCTGGCATACAATAGTTGACAAGTTATCTCATTGAATTTGTATGTTTAGTAAAATTAACGGTTGAATTAATTTATAAATGAGGGATAATTGGGACAAGTTGTCAAACTACTCTCACTCGATTGCATGAGAAAAGACATTGCACCAAGGTTTTAGGGACACTCTCATAATTGGGACAAGATGATCAAGTTGAATACCTCTTTTCCTTAAAATTATCTTGGTGGGGACATAGTGATGAGAAACTCTCCATAGAAAAGATTAGACGTTAGCAAGAATTTGCATCTTCCAAATTCAATTTCAACAGATATGATGGTTTCTCTTCTTCATTATCTTTACAGGTTAGCCATTTGTGCGCATATTTGGTAGTGTAAATACTCGTGGCACAAGCTTGCCACACCTAATAAAACATTCACACTGTCAACTAGATTAGATGGATGGCTTTGGATGCAGGTTAAATTGGAACCTTGCATAGCAATCTAAAGAGGATAGTAGCCCACAGGTTCTTACTAGAATGCAACATGAACAAAAGGGGTATACCAAGGATATTAGTATTTTGATTTTTTAGATATTCTCACCCCTAGGCCACCTAACTTCTTGGGTTTGGTCACCTTGTTCCAAGTTCCAACCAACCATATTCAAACCTTCACTGGTTGACCCTTTTCAAATGAAATTGCGGATATTTTACCAAGATGACCCCACACATATCGAGGAAGCCATTGAATTTGCATAATATACGAGGGGATTGTCGTAAATATTGAAGAAAAATGTTAACAAATATCTTTATTGTATTGTTTAAACAATCAAAAGTGGTAACTTTTTACATAAAAAGTAATAAGCAAGTGTCATGCGCCCTCTTCTCTTGAGGACTCTACCCTTCCAAAAGGCTAGCTTATTAATATGCAAAATCTTCTCTTTACAATTTAGTCTATGATGATACATCTTGAAACAAAGATACTTTTCAAGATTGGGGTGATCGTGAATTTGTTTTGCAGTACTTCTTCCATTTCAATTTATATGTCATTTTAGCAAATTTGTTTTTTATTATGTCCATTATTATTTATTACTTTTTCTTTTTTCAATTCTTTTAATTTATCTTTTTCATACCATTAATGAAGGATATTTTTGTAAAACATTTCACAATTACTCTTTTCTATACAACATTAACTACATTTTTTAATATATGTGAAATTGTTAAAGTGACATATAATTTAACAGAGATGGAGTATTATGGCGACCTCGGAGGAAACATGAACTCTAGATTTTTTCAGGCTTACTTTAATAGCTGAAATAGCACAAAAACAATCAAGACATGAGTAATAAGCCTTGCTCGAATAATCGCTTTAGCAAAAGAGTTGTGTTATTTGAACAAGAGTAATGATAACAACATTCTCTTTTGAACAATCTCTCTTTAATACTGACTCACTTATTTGTTTAAATCATTGTGAGTCTACACTTTGAAATTGAATCCACGTAAAATAGCGAGACATACATTGATTCCACCAAATAAAAGAATGAGTGCTAGAAAGAGTGTTGAAAAGTGAGTGTTGCTAGCATTACTCATTTGAACAATCATGTATATGACAACTTTTGAGACAACCAAACTTTTACAAAGAAAAAGAGGTATTGACACAAAAACAAAAGTAATAGAGAGAAAAAGTAAAAACATAATGTGAGTATGAGAAAGAAAATTGTCACAATAGTTGTCAAAAAATAGTTGTACAAATATAATTTCTCTTAGCAAAAAGAAAGACATCATTCGCGAAAAAGAGGTAAGGGTGCAGACAACAAATATATAAATACAAATAGTTTACTTCTACCAAAAATCAATTGATTCATTTTCAGTTGAACTTAATTATTTACTTTATACATCATAATTTTTTTGATGGAAAATGTTTAAAAAAGTATTATGTTGTTCTAATCCAAACCAATTCAAGTAAAAGCTGGAATTTGAATAAAAAATCGCATAAAACCATACTTGTGTGGAAACTGCTTAAATCGGATTTTAAATTACTTTTTCAAAACAAAATCAAATCAAACGAAGTACATAATATGATTTTTTTTAAGAACTCAAATGGAATATCACTCGAGCATAAGAGAGAACCTAGTTCAAGAATTCCACGACGAGACAAATTATCCTAGTTGAGGTTCTTTTGTTCAGCAACCGCCACACAAAGAGAGACTAATTTGTTCCAGATGGTGTTTTTTTTTTGTAGAAGATTGAGGTTGTTTGATCATTAAAAGTCAACAATTTGTAAATTCTCTTTACACAATAAGCTTGAACGGGATTCAACTTCCAAAATCAGGTATCCTTAACAGAATCTTGCAAAATAATATTATCCAACAAAGAGCAACACTCAACGACCAATTCCTTCTCCCAAACAAAAAGCCTCCTCCTCCATCTTCACCCACCTCTTCCCAAACCCCAACCTAAACGCTTCATTTTCGCCACTGAAACATTAAAATCAACAAAAATAACAGAATTCGTATATATAATTTTTTTAGAGGAATTTATTATATGCTATTTGATGGTTATCGATTTTTGTTTTTTCAATAATACCTTTGAATTTAATGTAATTTTTTTCCGAACATGCCAACAAATATGAAATTTAAAGTGAAAATTTTATATTAAAAGTTATATGTTCATCACATAAAAATATCAAAAAGTAACTTTTTCAAGATAAAATTGATCATTTGTTTTCTTTTTTGAATACTTAAAGACACTTGTTAGAGAGACATTTTTTTTACTATTCATATGTTTCACCAATTCATGCATACTTCTAGTGTTTAGTCACGAAATACAGATGCAATTAAGGCAAACCTGTTTTTTTTAGACTAAAAATAGATGATATTCATTCATTCAAATTGATAGAGTATATCAATACAATGCAAATTTGTTAAAAACAAAAAAGATGAATCTGCGAACAAACTCACATCAACCATATTAATAGCATAAAATGACAAAGTACAAAAGCATACATATATGACTATATTCAAGTCTCCGGAATACTTATGTCTCCGAATCTGCAATGTGGACGACGCCAAAGTCATGGATCTGCACTGGATCGAAACTTATCTGATAATCTGAACCGAACAAATACCGAAACAAAACAAGAAAGACAAACATCGCCGCACAAAGACGACGAATAAAACGACGTCACACTAAGACAGGGAAATCATGAAAGAAAAAAGAAATAGACGTGAAAATCATTTATTTCAATAAAAGGGAAAGAGAAAAATGAGTTAGAGAGATGATTTTGGGTCAAAAATTAACTCTAAACCACCCCTCTTTAATGGATGAAAGAGAAGAAACTAAGGTTTTGGTGACGGCTCATAAGAGAGAAGGGGAAGATAGCATGCTTATTAAATATGGATGCGGTTGATATGGTCATTTTTTTTTTTTTTAAAGGATGGTCATGGTTGTTGTTTTTTTATTAGAAAAGGTCATGGTTGTTTTAGGGGTGGTCACGGTTGTTATTAAGTCCCTTACACATTGACGTAAATAATGAATTAGAAATTCAAATCAAATATTTATATATATTTTTTGACTAAAATCAAATATTTATATTATTTGCTAGTGTTTATATTTGTTTGTGTAAAAAGGTGAACCAATTCAAACCATGTATATATTGATCCGATTTTCTTTGAGTCTTCCAAAACAAATCGAACCACACATTGATTTTTTTTTTTTTTTGAATAATCTAAAACTGAACTGCACATTATTTTTATTTTTAGATTGGATGACTTTCCACTCAAACTGATCGAAATCACACTGCAAACACTCATAAAAATACCAAAGTATTCTCACATCTCATATAAAGAAAGATTTTTTTACCAAATTCATTGAATTACCGATATATCTAATATATCAAAAAAATCAGTTATTTAATAAACATAACAAATATCAAACTTTAAAGTGAACAACTATTTCATTTTCTTTAAATAAATGTGAAATTTAAACCTTTCTCGTTGGGATAATGGAGGAGTAGATAGTTGATTCAACAACAACCACCCAACTAGGGGACATACAATTATTTGATTGATCTGTTACACATAAAAGTGAGTTAGTTGAAACTTTAGGACTCACTTGGAAATTTGAATGAAACTGCATGTTCTCATTACATTACATCTAATAAATTAAGGAGAGGTAATTAAAGGTAGGTACCTTTTGATAAGAGTCTCCTCAAAAGAACATTAAAATTGATGATCCTAAATATGGAAGGGAATTGGTGGCAAGTAACTATTGCGATAAGATCGAAGCGTTATATATCATACAACTTTAGCCATCTAAATTATGATTATTAATTAAGTTAACTTACAATAATCTGTCAAAAAAAAAAAAGTTAACTTACAATAAAATTAAATATTGATTAGCTTAAAAAAATAACAAAAAGAATTAAGAAAACGCTAGAAGGAGGGGTTGAACCTCCGACCTTGTGGTTAACAGCCACACGCTCTAACCAACTGAGCTATTCCAGCTTCTTGTTGGATAAAGCGAACATAATTATTTGTATATTGATTTTATTATTACGACTTATCAAATATTGAGGTAGAAAGAATGTTGATGTGGGTTAAGTTGGGGATAGTATTTGTCAAAAAAAAAATGGGGATAGTAACAAGTCGTGTTTTATTTTTTTAATTTTTTTTCTCATTAATTTTGAAATTGTTTCAATTTTTTCATGTTTCAAAAGTTCATATGAACCTAGGAAAGCTAAGTATACAAAAGGCACATGTCAAAGGATTAAATATAAAAATATTAATTATATAGAAAACTGGTGTATTCCATTTTCTTGAAAGTTTAAATTTTTTTATTTTCAAAAACAAGTTTTTTTATATTTTAATTCTCTAGCAAATTTTATGGGACATATGCTAGTTAACACCCAAAAGAGAAATAGAAACTAATGTGTTCGTCTGAGCATAGTTAAATTGATAGGGCTATTGAAACATGCAAGGATCAGAGTTTAATTGTGATTTTTCATTTATTCACTTTAAAAGTGAAATTATAGTCACTAGTCTAATTGATCAAAAAATTAATGTTTAATAGAAAACAATGTCACGATTTTATAATTAAATTAAAAAATTCTAAGTCAAAACACATGCACCACTTCCATTTTTTTAATGCTTAATTTCAATTTTGATCCTCTTATTTTCACCATTTTGTAGATTTAGTCTCCCAATTTTGATTACCTATCATTTAAGCCTAATTGTATTTTTTTAGTCTCCCATGTTAACATATCACATCACCAAATATTTCACCATTTCACTATTTTTTTAGGTTTAATTGTAACTTTGGTTCCTTTATTTTTACAGTTTTGATCATTCTATCATATTTTTGAACTAAATATTTGACGATATATGATATGTTTTAAATGACGAGGTACATCGTTTAATGATGAGAAAAATATTAATATCGTGAAATTGTAAGGAAATTATTTTGAAAATTTTATTTAAACATGTCATATCATCGTATTTTAGACCTAATATTTAATAGATAGATTAAAATTGTTAAATTTTAAAATAAGAAGATTAACTTTACAAAATGATAATAGGAGGACCAAAGTTGCAATGAAGCCGTTTTTTTAAGCCAATCAATCTTATGTCATTTTTCAATAATAATATCTTGCAAAATAGTAAAATACTACTATGTGAAAGAAAATCAAACACTCCAAAACTGACTTTATATGTAGCACTTTAGCTAGCTTATAAGTCATTATGTTAGCTAGCTCAAAAAAATACTAGCGTAGAGTTTTGACAAAAATTGATTTTAGAGAGACGAACTCTTTCATAATGGACCCAAAATTAGATGAATCAATCATATGCTTATTAAAAGTCCATCGCCTACCATGTGACATTTCACAATCGGTGACCTTTTAACTCAAACGAATGGTTATTTTGTTTTTAGGGGAAGGAAGACTTTGATAGTTTGAAGTTAGGGAAAAAAAAACAAGAGTTGTGTTAACTAGGATTGAAATTCAGATTATTCATTCCAAACAATTTATTTTTTATTGTAGCTCATTAACGAATTGTATCAAATCGGGTAATTACTTATCCTAAGCTTATCTTCTTGGCATCATTAGAATTTAAGGAGTCATTGGAATAAACAAAACCCCATTTTTTTGGAGAATTGATGGTTCATTTGAGCTGTTTAGATATCATCCCATTTCTTAATAGAATTTGACATCTCACTTGTTCCTTTATACCACAACCACCCAAACATAAGAGAGATCCTAGATAAAGAACTCCACTTCTAGCTAAGTTATCTTTTGTCGAGAGCCTATTTTTCAGTAGTCTCCATGCAAAAAGTGACACTTTGGGAGACATCGATTTGTTCTAAATGATCTCTGTGAGAGGTGCTTAGACTTGATGATCATCACGCGTCAACAAATTGTAAATTCCTTTAACGGAATAACCTTGAGCTCGATCAAGTTTTCAAGACCAAGTATCCGAAATTGATTCCTGCAAAACAATATTTTCTAACAAAGAACAACATTCCACAACCAACCATTCTTCCCAAGAGAAAAGTCTCCTCCTCCATCTCCAACCTCTGTCCTTAACCCCCAACCCCAATCTCCTCATCTCAGCAACATTTATATTAGAGTCAACAAACAAAATCAAACAAACAACTAAATCTAACACATAATGAACCCCCTTCTAACCAAGGATCGTTCCTAAAAGAGAAACTTTTACCATTACCTACGTGACACACCAAATTAGCCTCAAACCATCCTACCTCATGCATGCCTACTCCCTCTTTAACATCACAAATATTCTTCCACCAACTAGATGAATTTGGATCACCCACGCTAATATAATAAGACCACACTCTATCCCATATTTTGCTGCCAAGACTTTGTGTCATAACCCACCCTAATCAACATATAATCCCGAACACCATTTTCCCAACAATATAATATTAAATCAGCTAAGAGACTAACATATCATATTTAGAAATGGAAGGGTAAAAATCATGTTCCTGTGAAAATAAGAGACGATAATGCAATTAAAAATAAATTGATTGAAGAATAAGTAACTAAATTATCTTCCTAGAATTGGATGATTAAAGAAAATCAAGATATCACTATTTTACTTTTTGTTTTTCCTTTAACCCAACCGATATCATTGAAAACCTTTTGCAGATTACTCAAAATTTTGTCTAAAATCAATAAAACCTCTTGACTCAAATTTTATTCTTATATTTTTGGTAAATTCATAAAATTACCTAATAGTTTTTTGCTTGACTTCATATGTCAACCTTTAAAAAAATCTCTTGCGCGTTCTAAATGTGAAAGCCGTCACATCACCGACCCCAGTTAGTTGTCTCTTAAATGACATAAATACATACAACAAATGTCTTCATGTTAATTTTCATATTTACAATTCAAAAAATTGATTATTCTAGAAAGTAACTTTATGCAAGAAATTTATCGGTTATTTCTTTAAAATACGACCTTGTGAAATAATTGAGTTAGCGTGTTTGTTAAATGCACGACTTGACTTACGTTGCCTTTGCTCACAAGTTTGATATTTACATATAAATTGGATAACACATAACTTGAAGTTTCTTAAGAATTTCATCTCTGAAAACATGAAGGTATAGAAGCAATTGCATCACACTTTCTAAGTGCATTCTTATGTTTTTTCCTTTCTATTTATAGCATGAATATGAATCAATTTCATTGTTTTTGTAAACTAAATTAACTACTGATTTTTTTTCAATGTGATTGTGTTTTGCAGCAAAAGATTGTGATGAGGGTCCACATGAGATGTCAAAAGTGTCGCACCAAGGCACTCAAGGTTGTAGCTGGAGCAAACGGTTCGTGTCGAAAAATCTCTGTTGTCTTAATTTCATTTCAAGAACTTTTTTGAGGGAAAAAAAATGAAATTAAAGATAGAAATTAGTAGCGGAAAATTGAAATCAATCACTAAATTTATTGTAAAATTTTAAGACAAAACTTTTATATTTCTCTCTCTAAATTTTCTTTGCTAATTAACATTTTCTAACTTGTGTTGAGTTATATTACTAAAGTTTTGTGATTTGGTAAATGCAGGTGTGAACTCTGTGGGATTAGAGGGAGATGAGAAAGACAAGATAGTAGTTATTGGAGATGGTGTAGATGCTGTCACGTTGACAAAATGTTTGAGGAAAAAAGTTGGACAAACTGAAATTGTCAGCTTAGGAGAAGTTAAAGCCAGTTGAAAAATGAAAGAAAACAAGAGAGCAAGATGTATTTTTCCTTTGTATTTTCCAATTTTTCTTCTTCTTTTTGATGTAGTTGTATGTCAAATTTAATGTTTAGCTTTAGCAATATATATTTGGATTGCTATGTAATGCAATGAAATGGAAATTTATTAAATAGAAAATGAGCATAGTTGAGTAAAATGAATCATAGATCAGACTCTATTCTTTGAAAAAATTATGGTGAAATTTTAATGAAAAATAGTATGAGACGGAATAATGTCATCACTTCCATTCTATTATATAATTTTTTAAAACATTCAAACAATTGAATATCACACACACCATTTCATTCTATTGTTTGATAGGAATTACATGATATTATTAAAAAAAGAGGAGTTGCATGATGATAAGTAAGGATCATGCATACCAATTTTTTTCTCCTAACTATCATTTAAACTAAGGTTTGTCTGGTTATTCTTGCAGTTTAATACAAGTCTCGATTATAATTTCATGGCATAGAAAATTGACTATAATTTTATATATGTACTTAAACTTTTATATGTTTTTAAAAAAAATTGACATACAATTTTTTTATTAAGAGCCCGTTTGTTATAGCTTTTTTTTGGGAAAAAATCACTTTTTTTAAAAAAAAAAAATCAATTTTAAGAGTTTTGCATCCGTTTGTTATAACTTTTGAAAAAAATCAGAATCTAAAAAAAATCTTAAAACAACTTCAAATTATTATTTTTTAAAAAAAGTGATTTTTATTATGGTAAACAAACGCAAAATAGATTTTGATTTTTCATAAAATCTTTAAAAAATAATTTCTAAATTATTTTATATCAAAATCACTTTTATTTTAATCCGTACTAAACGGGCTCTAAATCTAATCTAATAGATTTAAATGGTTCTTGCTTCATGAGTGAATCACGCATTTGGTGCTTCACTCCTAATGAACACATATCTTATGAAATTTTAACATTCATGAAATGAGAATACACAAAGTAGGAAGAAACAACACACACATACACACTCTCTCCCTCTCTCCCTCCCTCCCTCCCTCCCCTCCACATTTTCTAGAGCAAAATCATTCAAGATGCAGAAAATATCATAAAATAATTCTCTCTCTCCTTATTGGAAGAAAC
>Ga0228711_1001247_pt1 | contig 36752 bp, 20 predicted proteins | sample MedpolnodulmetaG_2_FD_177996 | JGI IMG/M metagenome (GOLD analysis project Ga0228711, IMG submission 177996) | Root nodule microbial communities from Medicago polymorpha collected in Santa Monica, California, United States - brown nodules | ecosystem: Host-associated > Plants > Roots > Nodule... | reverse complement strand
TTTTTACAATTAAGCACTTATGCATAGAATTAGAGAAGAAATTAAACTAAGAGATTATGATTGAAATCTAACCCCCTTACCTCAATAAGCAATAATCCTAGCAAAAGCTTCAATTAAGCTCCTAGAATCTCTATCACCTCTTGATTCCTCAAGCTTCTCTCTTCAAACCCTCTCCTCTTCCACTTGCTCTTTCTCTCTCTACCTCTTCTCATTGTAAAATGATTATGTAACCCTATTTTCTTTAATGAGTAATGCTTATATAGTCTCTACATAATTGGGCTTAACTCACTTAATGTCTTAATGAGCTCACAACACTTATAAACTAACTCCCAAAGTTTGTATCCACTAACGGTTAAAAGTTATCGAATAATTATCGGTTCAAAACTAATTATCACTACCGAATAGTAACTTAGTAAAAATAATGATTCTCACTTGAAACACTAAAAATAACTCTCACCATGAAATTACTAATTTACCCCTGCTCACAAAATGACCAAAATACCCCTGAGTCTAAAATGACTAAAATACCCTTCTACACCGAAATCCACTAACCCTAACCCAAAATACACACAGAGGCAATTAATCACACACAAGCACAATTAAACACACATAAAAACAATTAAAATTAAATCTAGTGAAAATTGGGCTGTTACAATAGTAGTCTTTCTCCAGAAAACGGTTAATATTCCTTCTATTGTTGAAAGTTTTCCAAATCCTTTTGTTTTTCTTCATTTCAATTGAAGAAATAGATACCCAATAATGAGTCAAAAGAAACACACCATAGAGAACAAAAGAGACAAGTGAGAAGGAATAAATACCTAATAATGTACGAGTTTTATTTCCACCGTGAAACAGAGCTTTGGAATCAAAGTGTTTCGTAAAAAAAAATAATGATTGTGACAGATTAATAATTAAAGTGAATAAGTAATTAAAGTTTAGAAAATATCAACGAGCAACCATGGAAATCCAAAATCCATTTTGATTGAAACGAAATTTTTTGCATGGTGTGTCTTTTGGTCAGTATCACCACTGTGCACAGATTCAACCGTAGTTTAAGGACATAAAGTAGAAGAGGGTCTGACATTTCTATTTTTTTAACGGAAGGTGGGCAACTCTTAACGGCAGGGGAGGTTAATGTCAAATGAGAAAATAGAGGGGGTGTAAGTGACATATACACATAGGTTAGGGGAGGTGAGTGTATTTTTCTCTAAAAATAATATTTTCAGTATCAATCTTTATTAATATTTTTCATTTATATAGTATCTCTGTATTAAGAGTGATAATCAAAAACTATTTTATAATTTTGATACATTGAAAGATTATTATAACTACTTCTTACAAATTTATGGACCAAAATAACTATTACACCAACTTTTTATCAAGGACATGTTATAAGTATTCACATTTGAATATTTTAACAAGAATGATATTTTAAAGAATGTTATTTTTAAGTGTAACTCGTGTACACTCACATATATTTGGTAACAATTGTACACTCTAAATATTTTATTAGAGATCGCTACTTTATATAAAACCAAAGGGTTATTGCAACAAAAAAAATGGTTTTGCTCTTTTTATGTTGAGATGTGGAGTCTTTTTATTGAAGTTGATTCTTGTGTTTCACCGCCCTTGTGCTTTTAATTGAAATATATCAGTTGTACATTTTTACAAATAAATCAAATAAAAAAAAATTAATTGAAATATCCTTTAAATTTTGTGTTGGAGTTAAGTTACGTATGTTGTATGCTAAAATTTAAATTTGGGGTTGTTGTTGGAATAACTATCAACATTAAAGTTTGGGTAGGGGTACTAGAGAAATCAAAATGTTTAAAAAATTTATTTCTTAAAAAAATGATAAATAAACACACAAAGTGTGTAAAATAAAAATCGAGGTAGTCATTTAAAAATGTCTCAAAAATAGTTATCTAGTGCTCTTTGTGTTGATTTTGGAGGTAATTGGGTTAACAAAGTTTTCATTCTCCAACAATGTAGGTTATGCTTAACTCCATTTCTTTTTAATTAAACATACTTTCCCAAATTTTATCTCACATTCACCTAAGCCTCGTTATAACCTCAAAAGACTTTAAGATATGCATTATATATTGACTTTGATTGACAGTTTAGAAACTTTCCAAGCTTATGGTAATATGGCATACATTCATGGGAAACCTTTTTCAAATTTGTGTGAGAAGTTGTGGATAAGGTTGTTGGTAAAGCAAACTGGTTCATCAAAATATAAGTCATGAGATCAACTTTTGAGGTTATCATTGTTGAGGTAAGTCTGTTATTTTATTTTCATTTTTATTTAACAGGTTTGTTTCTTAAAGACAAGTAACGGTTCAAGTTTGAGGTTATGATGACAGTCTGTCATATCATATTTTCAAGGTATTTCCAATTAAGTTTTTATCTATTTTTATTAGTTTAATATTTACTTAGAGTCGTTTGGAATAAATTGTGGTTTTTTATTTATTGAGTCAAATAATGTATAATTTTTTTATTTATCGAGTCAAGTAACATATTATTACTACTATAGGTTGATTAGTGGTTAAAGAGAATAAAAAAAAACATGGTTGTATGAATTAATGTAATTGTCCACAGAAAAGGATTACAAGTTGAAACAAAGGGAAAGGTGACCACTATAGGTGTAGGAATTAATAAACCAATTGGGTCTTTGACCCAAGTTGGTTATTGTTGACCCGAGAGAAGAATAAAAAAAAACAAAGAGCCACACAGAAAAGATCACGTTTTCGTAAAGAGCTACGTTTTGGAGGATACAGGATTGGAGAATTGGAGATTAGGAACAGTAACAACCAACACATGGAATTGGTAAACAAGAATAACACCAATTGAAAGGGAATTGAAACAATATAAATTTTATTAATTCAATGCATGTTCAGTACACACTTTTAATACTTGTCTATCAAAATCAAAATCTATCTATCTAGGCAGAAAAGGTACTATCATTTTTCAATACGTTGGTGGTGGCCAATTCAGCGGCTCAAATTCCGTTTCGGTTGTTTTCATTTTGTTTGTGGGAAGGTTGTTCCAAAACGAAGTTGTGAGATGAAAAGTGAAAAGATTTCAGAGAAAAAATTCCAATTCAGTTAAGACGGTGATTAGTACAAATCATCGAACCGTGATATTAGGACATTGATATTCTATGACATTTAAATCATCGACGATGTTTTGTGATAACGTTTCTACTCATGTTTTTATATTCATTGTTTATGTGACAACACATCATTTGTTGTATGTATAAAAAAAATGCATTTTAATTAAATTCTTGTATGAAGTATTAGTTAAGAATAGGGTTAAATATGTTTTTAGTGGCTTACTCAATTTAATATTGAATGAGAAAAAAATAGTAAAATATTTGCATTGTAGAATGAGTTTAAATATTATATAGTGATGAGTACGTTATGTTACATATGCATTTAATTATTTGTTGTCACGTCAATTGGTGATGTGACAATACATCTTTATTGTGTAAAACAATTTGACAATGACAATTAATTAAATTCTCATAAAGTATATGGAGTACTCATTCTGTATTTTATTATAAGTCGTTTTGATATTTTCACACATATTAAAAAATGCAGTTAATTTTGTACTGAAAAGAGAAATTATGACTCATTTTTATAAGTTTAACTCTTATTAATGATATGGAAAAAGATATTAAAATAATTAAAAAAAAGAGAGAGTAAACAATGATTTATGGTATAATTGAAAAAAAATCATTAATAATGTATGGGTATTTTAAAGCGACTTATAATAAAGCTAAAACATTTTTTCCAAAGCGACTTAAAATAAAATAAAGAGGGAATAGTGTTTATTATAGTAGATTATACTATCTCTCTTAAGAGAAGCTTGAATTACACTTCATTCTTCACTTATGTTTGAATCACAACTTCCTCCCTTAATAGTTAAACATATATGCATTAAACTCTAATATATTTTATTATAAATAAATATTTTTATGTTATCTATAAATTTTGAACCACCGTTAAATATAAAATTCACTTTTAAATAACCATATTTTATCGACTTTAATAATTTTTCACTCATTTTATAATAGAGTTTTATATTTTATAATAGAGTTTTTATTTATTTTTTTTATAATAGGGTTTAAAACTAGATGTTAATGAAATTGTGAATAAAAATAGAGAAAAATATGCATTCAAATTTTGATTATATTAAAATTGATCCATAATACTATTTTACTTATGAGTGTATTAGATTTTTTTTCTAGATTATTAGAAATAAAAAAAATATCAAAGGAGAGAATTATATATTTTAACATAAGAGAGAAGAATGTAATTCAAGTTTCTTTCAGGCCTATGAGAGGGGAGTGGAATATTTTTAATATATTTTGCATAAGAGGAGAAGAGAATGTATATTTTAACATAAGATGGAAGAAAAGTGTAATTCAAATATCTTTTAAAGTAAGGAAGTGTAATTTACTCTTTACAATTTTTGTTTTTGTCTAATAGCCTAGTGGTTAGAGCTCACACAATTAAATGTGGAGAAGTGGGGTGTCCGGGGTTCGAACTTTAACCCATACATAAATTATGCAACGTCCCTACCAACTGAGATAAGTTCACGGGGGACGTACTCTTTACATTAATATGACCCAAAAATAATAAACCCCATAAGCTATGATTTTCTCTTTCTTCTATTAAAAAAAATTCTTCAAAAGCTAATCAGAGTAGGTATTTCGATTTTCAGCATAGGAAGTATTTTTTTAACAAAATATTTTTTAAGAAAACTTTAAAACACAACGAAAAGTAAAAAAATTATTTTTAAAATTCTTAAACAAATGGAGGGAGTAAGTGTTGGATGATCATAAAGTATACTGAACTCATATAAACTACATGTCACATAAAAATTTGGTTTTATCATTAGCGTGAGTTTTTTTTATTCATGCCTTTTGCTTTTATTATGCATTTGATTTTGATTTTTGTTCTTACAAATAAAAAGTATGAATTGCAAGCGTGGTCAAAAAGATTCAATTCTTATGAGTAGCATGGGTGAAAATGAAAAGCATGCTTCCTTTTTTCATTCACGTTCTTAAAAGAGCTTCACGTACATGTACATTTTGTTCTTTGAAATATACACGTATATGTACATGAAATTTCAGAATAACTATATAGTCTAAAAAATATCAATTTCAAATGACAAATTTGAAATGTGAGTGGTTAGGTCATTCGGATTTCATAGGTACCTTTGATGTTCAACATGTAATCATTTACGTTTACACAATTTAAAAACAAGTAATTATTTACGGTCCAACATTATCATATCAAATCAAAATATTTTTTTTACCAATAGAAATTGAACATGGTATTTCAGAATTTACAATATCCATGTAGGAGAGGAACAAATCGTTTTGTTTTAGTAGAAAAAACTCCAAACCAATAAAAAAAAAAAGTAACAATTAAGATTAAAACAAAACTTGTCCTTAAACTATTAGTTCTCTAATATTATTACTATTTTTTTAAAAAAGTCAAAATGAAAATAAATCTATACTACATATAAAGAAAACTACTCTTTTCAGCACTTTTGGGTTGATTTTTCTTTCCAAAAATACCCTCTTTTTTTTTTTTGGCTTTCGCACCGGTTTTTGACCCACTAAAGGTGGGCGACTAATCTGGCTCATGCGTAGAGGCATGTGCACTGACCAAGCGTTGTTCCCCATAGGAATCGAATCCGATATTTCCCGAGTACGTCCTTGGAAGGGGCTTTATGCCATTGGAGCCCAAGCAACTTGGTTAAAATACCCTTAATTTTCAATACAAATAACACATGTAACAAATTGATAAGAATAAATTTAAATATTAAAACAAATGTAACAAACGTGAGCAAAAAATAATGTTAAAGATTGGACAGTAAATCCTCTATAAAAAAGATTAGTAACAAACGTGAGCAATAAATAATGTTAAAGATTAGACTTTAAATCCTCTAAAAAAAATTAGTAACAAAAGTGAGTAAAAAATAATGTTAAAGATTGGACTTTAAATACTCTAAAAAAATATTAGTAACAAACGTGAGCAAAAAATAATGTTAAAGATTAGACTTTAAATCTTCTAAAAAAAGATTAGGACTCAAAATATTTTAGAAAAAGATTCTCAAAAGAAACAGAGGGCTCCATTTTGAAGCTCATTTTGAAGCTCTAAAGTTTGATTCTGATCATCTTTATTTCTCAAAAGAAACAGAGGGCTCCATTTTGACGGAGAAAACTATAAATTAATTTTGAAAAGAAAATAAAAAAAGTTTAATGATTGATGGGGTTCACCCACCCACCATCAACTGTAATTCACTATCTATTTTTTATGTATGTTCTCTCTAAATGAATTTATTCATTTCTTCTAACAAATAGAGTTAATCTCAATCATACATTTTCATCCGGAGTCTTAGGCGTCCACGTAAAAGATCCTTGATGGATGTTCCTTGTATTGATACATCTTTATTTTATGGGAGGTCTCAATAACAACTCTAAACCCAATTACATGGCATTTGTTTCCAATTAGACAATTTCAATAAAAATTGGGTTTTCGGGCTTCAAATACTACGTTAGAACAATGAAGATTACTGTTTACACCGATTGATTTGCTATCACACACCTGAAAATATCAAAATACTCCAACAGTAGTTAACTACCATTCGTTCCAAAAGAAAAAATTAAACAGAAAACTATAGTTAGGGGTATTGAAGGTTATTTCCATATGTATGATAGCAGGTTGTGAAGTCTAAAGAGCAATCTTCTAGAACAATTATGAATGTTGTTTGCCTTGTTGCTCAACCTCTGAAAAATGTGCATTGAAACATAGTAGGTTCCTAGAGATTTGGCAGTGAAAATGTTGATCGAGATTATGCTTCGATATGTTTGTTCAATCGAATACTAACTTCCGATAAATCAGAGACTTTTTCATGCAAATTTGACCTTGGTACTAAGTTGGTACTTGATTTGGAGGTGTTGGTGTCAATGTCGAGTTGTATACCTTGCTTTGTTGTGTTTCCTTGTAATAATTAAATTCTCACATACACAACATTGATGCTTTGTCTAAAATCCAAAGTTGGGTCCAAAATGGATTCCTACATTGACACTCACTTCAAGTTCGTAATATTATTTGAAGTTTTAGTTTAAGAGACAATGTACATACATGATGTTTGTTGTCTTGTTCTCTTTTATAGTACTAAATGTTGGGACCATCAAGGGATGTCGATCAAAGAAGAAACAAGGAGTACTCTCCTACTTTCGGTCCTCCACATATCACATTCCATGCCATAGATATATAGTACTCTTGAGTAGACTTTTAAACTCAAAAGGGTCCAATATTATATATTGGCCAATTCACCACACATATTTCACGTCACACTAGATCGAAAAAGGATTTATTTATTTTTTATTCAAAGTGACTAACAATCAAATTCACAAATTCAAAGTGTGAAGATGATGGATGCAGGTTCAAATTTACGCACCGACATATTAAATGTCTCCGGAGTTTTTTTTATAATTTATGGTGTATCTGAAGCAAAAAATGAACCTTTAGTGGATGATAAACAGCCTTTAGAATAGCCTATTCATTTGCTGGAACATGGTACCCATCGTTGGTTAGAGGAGAAGAGTTCCAGACAAAAGGTATAATATTTTCTGTGTATGTTTTTGAGAGATCTTGCTTGCTGATAAGTACTTCTTTAATCAATAACTTGGTATCTACTCAAGGCTCACCTTGAATCATGATGGCCTTTATAAAAACATATGTTTTCAATATTGATCTTTATTACTCTCTTCGGTCTTATACATAAGAGATAATTAGGTCAACAAAAATGATGTATCTAGTCTAAATATTAAATTAGATACATTAATTTTTGTTGACCTAGTTATCTCTTATAAATAGAACCAAAATAAATAATATTTTTCATTTCCATATTATCTCTATATTATATAAGTATCGTTAGATAAGAATAATAAAGAAAGAATTGCACAAATGAATATATTATACACCAATTTCTAAAATTTTATTTCTCATTTTGGTTTCTTAACTTGTGTCATTAAAATACAAGTTAACATTTGCCTTTAAAAACAAACTAGAATCATACTTTATACATCTTTTTATTATTAAAATAACAGTATACTTTGTGTTAAATATGGATTGTTTTCTTATATTTTCATATTGACTAAGATTTTTAAAGAACAGTTATTTTGGTCAATTGATTTGAAAAAAATACTGCTGAGAGTGTACAATTTCTGCTTTTGTCAAACAACTACGCACGGTCTAACTTTATTTTTGAACAGAGAAGAATATAATGATTCTTTTTAAAAATGTCAACTATCCCCGGTAGAACTACTTAGAACCAGCACATGTTGTAAGAGGTCTCACATAATACTTATTTATCTAAGATTCTAAGTTAGTATGGCATTTTAGAGGTTTAATATTTACGTCTGGAAGCTTAATCCTAAACTAGGAAAATGTTCAAGGTGTCCAATTTAAATATGCCTTACATGTAAGATTCACAATGAACCAAACTAACACAAATGTAATTTAGGGTTCAACTTTGATAATCAATTCAATGAACTTGATCTGTGTACCAAATGAGTTGAATTTGTTAGGAAAAAAGTGACACCATTTATCTTACCGGCCGATGCTGTAAGAACATGTGTTAGCTACAAACAAAAGAAATTTAATAGAACTTTACCGTTAATCAAACCTTTGTTTTCATTTATTTCTGTTGCGTGTCGAGAAATGCTCAAGGTAACAACTACATTGCCAATGGTACGCATGAGTTGCTAACGAATGATCATCATAATGTTCTCTTACTAATTGGCAATTTTCACATACTCAAATGATTACTGTCCTCTGTTGTACGCGGAGGATACTCGATTTATACCAAAAAAGGCATTGCAACATGCTCGGTCATTTTGCAGCATATTAGGGGGTGGTAAACTTATATATAATATATTTGTTGTCATTTGATTTGCTTGTGTGTGGTCTATACGAATAGGGGTTGATATTTAGCTGACTGGTTTAAATTATTGTTCTTGTGGTGGTTTAAAACTAAATCTAAAGGTTTTTTTTTCTTCTATGGGTTAAATGATCAGTGATCTCAATAATGTGTATGATTGATGGTCTCAACAACTTGTGTATCTAGGAATTGATGTTTAATGTTTTGTATTGGTTGTTGTTTGGGTTGTTATAGGTGGTGGTTATGTGTTTCATTTTTGCTACATTGGTTGGATTATGGTAATTTGTAGCTTTGTATGTTATTTGAGTACTTTGTGAGTTATCATCTCTATCTTTATTAGCCCTCATATTTGAAAGTGGTTTCTATATATTTTGACTATAACTAAATGATTCATGTCAACTAACACACAAAGCATAAATCGTTCATAATAATCCAAATTCCATTCTTAAATGTAACAATTTTTTGCTATTTTTACTTACCCTCGCAACCAAATTTGCAATTGGATTTAACATTTTATATATCAAGATTAATTACACATGAATAGAAGACAAACGGACAAGTTACGTCGTTAGATCTTTTTAGATGACAAAATCAATCATCATAAACACAACATTCATATACTTAAAGGGAGCAGATTCTCTCATGTGATTGGAGAGTCCAATGAGATATAAGCCATTTATTTTCCACTACTCTATGTGGAGCCCTCAACATTGAAGTAATTGAATGATGTTGATATTCAGTGCATTGGAGGAGATCTGCACTGAGACCTAAAAGACATGACATTGTTATACATGATCTTTTTAAACTTTACGTAAAAAGCCAACAACCTCTACCTCTGATACTAGAAAGTCAAATGTGTCACAAAAAATAACTAGAGGGTTAACATCAAGGAATAATATATTTTGACTATACTTAAAATAAAAACTAGGAACTATTTCGTTTGTAGTAATCAACAAGCTTTTCAATTTTTCTAAGACAAAGCCGTTAGGAAACAATGAGTAATGTTGTATGTCGGCATTCGCATAATAGGATATTCCTTTGTGCAGTATCTAACACTTTTTTATTATTATATCTTCAAAAAGCATTTTGCAAAGAGAAAACCAAAATATCTTCAAAAAAGCATATTTTTTTCATTTTCATTTGGATAAATCATTTCTTTTTTTTTAAGTAGTCTAGTGGCTAGAGTTCACATAATTTAATTGTGGAGTAGTGGGGTGTCTAGGGTTCGAACCCCAACACCTCCATATAAAAGTGTAATATCCCTAGCTAATCTCACGGGATAAATCATTCCATTTTTTACCGTAGAAAATAAAAAACATTACTCATTTATACACACTCTTTCACACTGAGCTGCTCTTTGTTTTTGAGCTTTATTATTTGTTTATTAATTTTGGTAGAACTATATGATTTTTTTTAAGACAACATACAACTTTTTATTACGTACGTACATGTTATAATATTCACATTTGAATATTTTAACAAGAACAATATGCTAAAGAAAGCTATTTTTTAGTGTAATTCGTGTACACTCACATATATTTGGTAGCTATTTTACACTCTAGATGTTATTATTAAAGATCATTACTTCACCTAAAGTTTAGAGGGTTATCATAAAAAAAATAATCATTGTCGTTTCATTTAAAGTTTTCATTATAATATCGAAGTCTTCTTTATTGTCTATGCTAAGATGCGGAGTCTTTTTATGACTTAAAGCTTGTTCGTCAGCTATACATTTTCTCTCTTTTTATTGAAGTTCATTCTTGTGTTTTGCGGGCTCTGTGCTTTTAATTAAAATATATCTTTTGTGCAGTTTTATAAAGAACCCAATTCAAAAAACTAAGTATTTTTAAAGAAAATAAATCAAATGATTCTAACTCAATTGATAAAAATGTAAAAGTTATTGAGTTCGAACTCCATTATTATCGTACTCCATCTTTGCCCAACGTTCAAACTTCATCTTTTTCACTTCTTTGTGCTTAGAATTTTCGATAATTATTATATTTTTCTATAAAGAGAAATGTTAACGAGTATTTTTATAGGGTATTTAAAAAACTTTTAGGACCAGTAAGTTTTTACGAAATTTTTGTATTCAATAGATTAAAATTTGGAAAATTTTATGGTGAAGTCGTGAAAATGACTTTTCTGATGAAGGTAACACTATAACATCAAAATTGTAGTGAGTAACACCCCACTATTTGTACAGTGGCATCAAAAGTTCAGTCATCATAGTATCAGCAATTCATCAGATTAACAAGACTACACTTAATCTAATTTTATCGCACCTTGTTTTAAGTGTAAACATCCCACAAAGTGTAACACTCAAGACTATCACATAATATCATCAAATCTGTTTGCATGTTAAAGATGCCAACGATAAAATAGTACATGTAAGTCCAAGATGTTCCAAGCATTACTAGATGAATTACTATTGATCATTAATCAGTAATCAACAATTTAAAAATGAATCAAACATTAAAATTAAAATTAACTTTTTTAAAAATGTCAATTTTCTGACTGCACCGTAGAAGCCTCTTAAAATTTATAGTATTTTTAAATGAATAAAAGTGACGTGGTAGTGCGTGCACGATTTGATGAAGAAGACATGACGTGCCATAATAATTAAGTGAGACAGACAGAAATAACATTAACAACTGTCTTCACGAACCTACCTACCTGTTGCTGGGTTTTGTTTGTCTATGTGGTGTGTAGGGACACTCTTTCTCTTTCAATTGCACACGCTTTCTTCTCAATCCATATCCATATAATTAACATTAACATGTACTTTAATACTTTATGAAAATGTTAATTCTATTTTATTTTAATTTATGCGGAGAAGAGCCAACGCAAGCTCTATTTTGTTGAGAGAATTTTTAAATTTTAATCTAAGAAATAAAGTACTTTATAGTGTGCATGTGATTGTACATTTCAAGGGAAAGATATTTTGTTAGTATTAGGTGAGTTAAACTGCTTAAATAGTCTTCATGTGAATTTAATTCAATAGATGAATACATCATATAATATATTTCGAGTTTGAAGTTTAAACTTCAAACATCTCACATATTTTTTTAAGAAATGAATTTATTTAACAAAAAAATGGGTTAAACTATAGTAACAATGAATTATTCCAAATGTTAAATGACTTGAATCTATTAAATAAGTGGTTAAAATTGATATTTGGCATGCATAAATCTCAGCTCAACTTTTTTTTTTAAGCCCAAAGGATAAAAATATTAAAAAGAAAACAAAGACATACAAGGACCGAGGGATATATGATCTGACCTAGATACAATTCGTATGAGAATACATTATGATATAACAAAACCATCCTAATCAATCCTAACAAATAAACACTCGTTTCAAGCGCAACCTAACGCACCCGCGTACAAGCACGAAACCAGTTAAAAAAATGAAAAGAGTGGCATCTGCGAGAGAAATTAGGGTTCACATTGGCCGAAAAGCTTTACACTTGTTGCTTTGTTCAACCGATAAAAAATCGCGAAATTATTTGGTCGAACGTCGTGATCGAGGTTTAAACCTGACTCCTTCACTTATGTGTATGTTTTTCGTGATTATTGTCATTTCGTTTATCTATCAATTTTTTTTTTATGTTTGACTATTGAGTTAAATTTTTTTGATAAAAGGATAAAATCTACTCCCTCCGGTCTCAAATGTAAGGAAAAAAAATGCACACATATTAAGAAAGTGGATTGACCACATTTAAGTCATTATAAAAAGTGATATTTTTCTAATTTTACCCTTGTCTTGAAGTAGTAAAGACATTAATGAGGGTAAACTTGGAATTGTGACATTTAATAGGTTCATTTTACTATACTTTTTTTATATTTGAGACCACCAATTTTATTTTTTTTGTTTCCTACATTTGAGACCGGAGGGAGTACCTTAAATATCAAACATGTTACACGACAAAGGTTGGTTATCTTTAAACATCTATGAAAGATGATAACAAAATGAATTGAATTATAGAGTATTTCAAGCTTAACTTACTTATTCACAAGGAAGAGTCAATTTTAGTCCAAGTTCAGGTTATCTAATTCATAAACTAAATTCAACAAATTACTCATAAAAGTATTTTGGAATCGATTCTGTTTATTGCCGACCTCAATACCAACATGTGTCGCTTTAGACACGCAAAATGGGGTGTTTATGGATTTTTGGCTAAAGGGGTGTTTATGGATGATGACTCATAAAATTGTTTAAGAAATTAAATTTGGTGTTTGGATATTTTTTTTGACAAACGGGGTTTGGATCTTTGTGATATTTAGAATAGTATATAAATAATTTTTTGTAACAATAGTATATTAATATTTATTTTTCTCAATTTACCAAATCACTTTCAAACGTTTTTTTAGGAGTGAATACTTGTATATCAATGTTAAGTGTATAGTCGTTATTGTGATTTAACTCAGTTGATAGTTATAATAAGGGAGATTAGTCACTTTAGTCCTTGAATAGGAAATGAGTCATCACTTTAGTCCCTGAATGCAGATAAATTGCAAAATAGTCCTTGAATGTAGACTTTGTTAGTCAATTTAGTCCTTGAATGCAGACTCCGTTAGTCAATTAGTCTCTGAATGTAGACTTTGTTCGTCACCTTAGTCCCTGAAATTGACCAGCAAAGTCTACATTCATGGATTGTTTTCCAATTTCTCTGCATTCAGGGACTAAAGTGACTGCTCCTTTCTCATTCAAGGACTAAAGTGACTAATTCCTTATTATAATGCATAACATATGTAAGGTTTGAAGTTCAAACTCCGACCATTATAAAAAAAGTTTACATATAATCATGTCATCAAAATATTGTTAGCTTCACTCATGAACTTTTTTAGTCTTGATTGGAGAAGGAGAGAGTTTTTGGTGCACTAAAAATTTCAAAATATATACGATAATGGACACCGATAATCTAATATTTTTTGTAATAAAAATTTAGAGTAAATGGATAGTGCTTTAATCTAAGGCAAAAACAACTTTCGAGCTCTATATATATCCATAAAGATAGATATATTTACCTTCCTTTAAGATATTATTAGCTTCACTCATGAACCTTTTGAGTTTGACCTTGTACTTAATTCTCTTTACAGCCTATCAAAACACGTTTTTTTTACAGCACTACAAAAAAAAACACGTTTTTAGGAAGAAAAGAAATGCAAAGACCCATAATAGTGAAAGTCAAAGTAGACAATATAATATGTCTATGTTTACTTAATTATATATACTTTTTTTCATAAAGGAATTTGCATTTTCCTCTCTTCAAGGATATATCTTTGTTTATTTAACTATATATTATTTTAAAGGGTTTTTATTTCATGAAATGCTTTGTTACTATAAAATTATTAGACAAATGAAATGCAAACTTATACAATGCTTTGTTACTGTAAAATTATTCCCTTTAAAATGAAATTTGGGAAATAATTTCATAGTAACAAAGAATTAAAGACAAATGAAATATTAAAAAATAAAACTTAGTTTAATATAATAAATATTAATTGGTTAAAGGCAAATCTTTTATCTTTTTCATGGTTAAAGGCAAAGCTCCTCACAACGGCATTCAGTTACAATGACTGGTGGCGGCATCCTTTGTTATGCATGGGTGTTAGAGAGTAGTTTTTTTCTGTTTCTTTTTATGTGCTTTAAGGCAACAGACTCATAACTTTGTATTCTTTTTGGGTGGTTCTCCTTAGCACATCTTGTGCGAGTTGAGCCACTTTTGTTGAGTTGTACATCATTTTGGTTTTTTCAAAAAAAAAAAAAATTAATTGCGATACTCACTTTATGTCATTATATTAAATTTTGTTCAAATATAAATTTTGAATTAAAAGTTATAATTATTTACCAATATATGAATAAAATGTATTAATTAATTAATTGTTGTCTATTTATTAATTAATTAAAAGGGAAGAATTTTATAGAAATAAAACATTAAGAGACAAATAAAATTTTAAAAAATAAATTTTATTTTATTAAAACAACAATTAATTATGATACTTAATTTATCCATCATGTTAAGAAATGATTTTTTTGTCAAGTTGCATGATTGCTCAAAATTCACACATAAGGTGAATGGATGAAAAATTTGAAGTTCGAACCCTAGCCTTTGCACTCGGCAAAGTCTATGTTAACTGAAATATGCTCATGGATCAAAGAAATGATTATTTATTAAAAAAGAAAAATAAATATAAACTGTGAATTTTTTTTGGTTACATATATAAACTGTGAATTAAGAATAAGTGTGTACTTACTGAAACAATTATTTAATATAGTTAATAAAAAAATATTTAATAATAGTTTTTTTACTATTGCATGTAAGATTTATCTAGTTTTTATAGTGATTATTATAATTAGAACTTTTGACTTTTAGTGAGACTTTAAGGTATTTTATTTTTAGGGTCTAGACTTTTTTAACCAAATATTTTACTCGTACTTAAATCTTTCATACCCTACAAACCAAAAATAAATAAATTAAGCTTTCGCATTACAATTAGAACTTATTTTATGACATTGGTCCTTTGATTTGTCGATAAGCTTAATCCGTACTACCAACAAAAACAAGTGCATCACAATTATCACACACCCAAATATTCTTTTTTATAGTAGGCACATACACAAATTTGTCATAGACATTTAATTGAATTTTTTTACGATATGTCCTTTTAAAATATGTTTACATTTTGTCAAAATTATAGGTACAATGAGATTAGTGTGTACACAATGTTTTTTTTTTATGAAATTACGAATCACTAGTCAAAAGTTATAGCTAATGTCCTTAAATGTTGTTTTTTGTTTGAAAAAGACCAAAAAATGTTGGATTAACGAATGTTTTTTTTAATCCATATATAAAGTGATAAACATTAACAAATATGTGTGGTACGCACAACTGCGAATTATAAGTCAAGTCGGTATGAAAACATTCAACTTAACAATATTGACATTGTCAATTGAATTAAGTCTTACAAACACATAAAACTAAAATTAATCCTCTAACTTTGTATCAAATAAACTCAATTATCAATCAACTCAATAACAAATGTTGTATCTCCTATTATTTTTTTCCTTCATAATTCAAACCAATAGATCTCTATATCTAAGGACACTATTTATTAAACATATATTTTACTTTGATTTTAGCTAAAACAAAAACAAACTTCTTGTTTATCGTCGTGAGCTTAACTCAATTAATATAAATATTGCATGATATATACAGGGGTCGGGGTTTCAACCCGGAAAACCCAACTAATTCACCTTGTAAAGATGAATTTCTAACTATTAGACTACTTGTTCAAAAGAAGGGGAAAAAAAGTTCAATGCACTTTTAAGTTGGATTGGATTGGTTTCTCTTCGATTGATTCTTCAAGTATTTCAGATCATCATATGCAGTTTTTCTTTTTAACAGGCAGTTCAAAAGTTCGACGATCTTTTATGTATGTTATTTGATTTTCATGTGTTTGGATAATTTGGAAAGAGAAGAATAATTGAACATTTAGCCAAAAGGCCGTTTATATTCATCATCTTTTAAATAAAGTCAAGTTACTCACGATGGCTGAATACAAAATATGTTAATTTAGCTTTCGGTTATCATGGTTGGTGGCATAACTCTTTCACTTGTTTGGACATTGACTAACAACACTCTTTCCTTTTTCTCTTTTTGGTAGTTTGTGTTCTTTTGTAATACTTTGGTGTTTCTCCTCAGTACATCTTGTGCTAATATGAATGGCAACGGGCCCCAATAGGTAGGGTACTGCGGTGCTCGTCTTCATACCCACATTTGTACAAAATGTCTGTACCCGAGTCCAAACACTTGTGGTCAACAACTTTATTGCTTGTCCCCATGCCCTATGGCCATTTAAATGTTCGTATCCGCGTTCATTACCTGCCCTTTAACATCAAAAAGAAAAAAAAAACAACAAAAAATATAACAATTAACAAATAATTCAGAGATGATTCAACAATTTTCGGATTTCAAACCAAAAGTATCCATAGTTGACTAACGTTAAAAATAAGACAAAAAAAAAATTAAAAAAAAATTATTTCTTTTTTAGCCAAAACAAAAACAATTTTTTTTTTGAAGAAACTAAAATGGATTAAAATATTGAAAGCCTGAAGATTCAACACAAGGAGTGCCAAAACCTCAGCTGAGCGAGTCAATTACATGAGAGAGCCAAAACAAAAACAAATAGTTTATATATTTTTTAAACCGGGTATCATCCGTGCGCAATTTTTGGAGACTAATCCTTAGAGTCTTATGGGACCTAAATGGGTGGTAAACTTTTCCTAAGAGTTTTAACGTTGTTGCATGTCCAATGCTGGATTCTCAAAACCTTGATTAAGATAGAAGAGACTCGTAAAAACAAATAGTTTACTCTCTTAAAAAAACAAATAGTTTATTAAAGGGATTGAACCCAAGTGCTTGATGAACTCTACTAAAAATTATTCAAAAGAGTCTAAGTTTAATTTATGCTTACTAACGAAAAGACGTGCATGTTTTCCGCTCTACTAAAAATTATTTGTTACACGTGTTATTTGTATTCAAAATTGAAGACATTTTTGAAATGAGTTTTTTCATTATATATAGTATTGATAACAATTTTTTTTTTGAGCAAATAACAACAATTTTTTCTTAAACTTTACTTTATTTATCTCCTCATCAAACTTCGATTATCAAACCCTTGCTTTAAAAACGGAGGGTAAACAAAAAACAGTTTACTTTTTTTTTTAAAAAAAAAAGCTGTTTACTTAAAAACTAAGATATATTTTTTCCAAATATATATGAAAAGATAAAGACAATGACATTAAAACCTCATAAATAAAATAAATGAAAGGAATGAAAAATAAACAAGTTTTGCTAATATTTTATTTTTTGAAGCATTAATATCAAAATTTAAACACCACTACTTTAAGAACCAAACCAAGAGTGATAAAAGAAAAAGTTTTTTATCTTTCATCATAGATCTCATCAAGACATCCACGTGTCAAAATATCAACCCTTGGACCACATCCTTAATAAAACCAAACTGTTCATATAATGTTTTTTTGTTTGTTATGTTCCATGAATGACCCTTCACCAGCTCAACAAGGATGCTGGTGATGAAAAGCAAAACCCATTGAATTTCTGAATACCCTTTTGAAAAAAGTTTCGATTTTTGTGATTTAGAACAAGAATCACGAAGTGGGTTTTGAAGAAAAATTGAGGAAAAATTGAAAGATGGGTACTTGTGTTTCTAAACCTAAAGTAAATGATGATGGTGTTAAAATGAAGAAGATGAATTGTCATAATCATAGAAGAAAAAGAAGAAGAATTCTTAGAAGAAGAGTTTCTTCTCATAAGATTGAATCTAATCTTGGTCACTCTAATTCTGCTTTACAAGCTTCAAATCGTGCTTCAGGTAGTTAATTACTTCAATTTTCCATTTTTTTTGATCCAATGTTGTTTTTTTAATAATTATTGTAGTTTATAAAAAACAATTATTAGTTAGTGATGTTGTAATTAATTATTATTTTTCTTGAGTTGAAATTTATGTTTTATGAAGAAGATAATGATTTAATGTGTATTTGATTGATTTGAGATTGATCTGTTATATCTGATTTGGTTGTAATTTTTATTTTCTGAGTTGAAATTTATGATTTTGGAAGAAAATGTTAATTTAATGTGTATTTGATTTGATTTGAGATTGAAGTGAAGCTAATTTGCTGTTTTTTCAGATGCTGCTTGGTTTGATTCTACTTCAGCCTTGGATTCTGAATGTGATGATGAGTTTTATAGTGTTTATGATGGTAAGTATTTTTTTTTATTTTTTATGAGATGTATTTATTTGAGCGTTATGTGATGGATTTATTTAATTTTATTACATGCATTATTGCATATTGTGTATTTTCTTAATTTTTTTTATGAAATATATTTATTTGAGCATCATGGTATGAGTTTACTGGAGATTTATGTTATGAGTATATAGTTTAGTTTGCATCATGATCCTTGATATTGCGGAGAAACACAGTTAAATACCGTTGATCTGGCCTTAACTCCGGAGAATTGCGGTCATATATGGCAGATGCGGGTGCCTCAGCAGTTGAGGCGCGTAGAGGCATCAAAACCTTGCTGCAGACCTCTTTTTAGAAACCCTAATTTTTATGTTAATATTTGATAGATGGTGTCTTTGAGTGGTTGTGAAATCGGGTCATGACTCGTTGATTCATCTCCTAAAGGAGTCGGTTTTGTGTCTGTTTATCATCGACAATAGGATCTAAGATTGCAGGCTTATAATTAGTCGAAACACGTTTTCTTTCAATATTACTTAGTGCATGTTTGAACTGATCGTGCGATTAGTGGAATTACGGTGAGCCACTGTGATTTCGCCAAACTCATTGCCAATCCAAACATGCGCTCGGGTCAAATGCAAGACAGTATTTTTCTGCATTGAAATCAGATAGTTCTTGAGCTGAGTTCACTATGTTTTTAACAGGAGAAATTTCTGCAAGTCATGCTGATGAGAATGGAGAGGAAAGAATTGTAACCCCTGATCATTGTGGGATTCTGCCAAACAATTGTCTGCCTTGCCTTTCTTCTTCTAATCCCCCTGTTGTTGAGAAGAGACGGCCATCGAGTCCTGACACACCGAGTTCAAGGAGAAAGTCGCTTTCTAAACTGTCTTTCAAGTGGAGGGAAGGGCCTTCTGACATGGCATTACGTGAGTGATCTCAATATTTTTTTCGTCTTCAAGCTTTTATCTATGCTTCTGTTCTTTTGTATTTTCCGGTTTTATGCAAGTTGAATTATTGCAAATTAGAATGACTTTGAAAGCGATGACAACAAACCAAAGCTCTTCATGTTAAAGCTTGCTGTATCACGAATTTCCGAGATTTTAGATGTTTGGCGCTAGTTCACTACTTCTTGTTATTGTGATTCTTGTTACTAATCATTGGCTTATCTTTTGTTTCAGTTTCCCCCAGAGCATTCAAACAAAAACTAGTAGCAGGTTCGTCTATTCCATTTTGTTCGATAGAGAAACAAACCCCTGGTTCTTGGTCACCACTTGAGCCAAGTTCCTTCAGAGTCAGAGGAAAGAATTACTTGAGGTATGCACCAAATGCTTGTTTTGAGCTAATCTTTCTTTTGGCGATTGAACCTGCTGTTACCAATGTTTTAAAAACTGAGCCAGCCGGTTGAATTGGGAACTGACCAGTTTGTTGGTTGGTTTGATCCTAGTTGCATTGCAATTTGGTTGACTTGAGGCTGAACTAAGTTGACCGCGGTTGGTACAACGGTTCAACCAGTTTTCATTATTTATTTGTCATTCGGATTTTAAAGCATTGGTTATTAGGGCGTTGACTCTCCTGTAGAGGTCATTATCATTAAATTATCAAGCATAGTTCCATTTTTTGTAGTTACATAATTTATTGTTGCATGTTTTCAGGGATAAGAAGAAAGAATTTGCTCCAAGCGGTGCTGCTTTCTATCCCCTTGGTGCTGACCTCTTTTTGTCTCCGCGAAAAATTGACCATATTGCTCGCTATGTACAAATTCCTGCAATAAATGTACCTGGGGACGTCCCTTCTATTCTTGTTGTAAATATTCAGGTAATTTCATATTTCCTTGTTCATATTAAATTTGAACTTGGAATTTCTGATCCTTATATGAGTAGCTATTTATTGACAATTTTGTATCTTATGCACTGAAAATTGTAAAGGTGGAATACACATAGATACACATCCATCACGATTTGGATTATTTTCATCAAGATCTTAACATATTTATGTTCTTTGAAATGCAGATACCATTATATACTGCCTCAATCTTCCAAAGTGAAAATGATGGCGAAGGAATGAATGTGGTTTTGTACTTCAAATTATCCGAAAAATATTCTAAAGATCTTTCAGAACAATTTCGAGAAAACATCACTGTAAGTTATTGAAATATGCTCTTGCGGCTTTTTTGCTCGATTATTCTGCTTCATGTTACTGAAGATTTAGCCTCTATAACTGTATGATTAACTTGTTCTTTTGTTTCTTGACAGAAAATGATAAACGATGAAGTGGAGAGAGTTAAAGGCTTCCCTATGGATTCGATCGCACCCTTTAGAGATAGATTAAAAATTTTAGGTAGAGTGGTGAATGTGGACAATCTTAATTTAAGCGCAACGGAAAAGAAGTTGATGAATGCTTACAATGAAAAACCTGTTCTCTCACGTCCTCAGCATGAGTTTTACTTGGTAAATACATTAACATATGCTAGTTTCATTGAATTATTATCGAAACCATATCAATATATCCATTTCACTTTTTATTTATGCTGCTTTGACATTTTTAGCAGCTCGTTTGCGGTGCACTCATTTTTTATTGGTGCATTGGTATGCCATATGTTACTGTCCTTAGACACCGGATACGACACTGAAAGTCAGGCTCATAACATGCTATGAAGCATTGACTTAGACATCAGACACTACACTGATAGATACACTGACACGTCGATACTTACGGTCATTTGAGAAAATGGATTAATTGAATAACATGTTTCAGAATCGGACACCATACACAATTTCAATCTGAAGTACCGGTGCTAAGCATGAATTATAATACAAGTATACTAAGTGGAATCCTGTTAACAAATTAATGTTCTCCATCTCTAGTGTGCTCGAGTTATCTTGATAATTTTGTAACCTGTCAAAAAAGCTCTTATTCTGAAGCTCTTTTTCTCACAGGGAGAAAACTATCTTGAGATAGATATAGATGTGCACAGATTTAGCTATATTGCAAGAAAAGGATTTGAAGGCTTCACAGAAAGACTGAAGCTATGTAACCTTGATTTTGGTCTGACAATTCAGGTAATTATCTTACACCATTCTATTTGCAACATGAATATGAACAATTTATTTGACCTTATCTATTGACGTAAGCATTTACCGAAGTGTCTAAGAGCTTATGAAAATAGTTTACAACTTATATGTAGACAATTAGCTATACTATCTCTTGTACTACAGAAATGATAACTTGTACATAAGCATTTTTATGATAAGCACTAATTCAACAAGCGCTTAATTAAGCTATTAATTCAAACACATAGTCCTGTTTGGGCGAGATGACGAAAACCACTTATGATATCATAAGTTTTTTTCAGCATATTTTTGTAAGTTTTATATGATAGCTTATGACAACGACTTATAATTTATGTGAAAATAAGTTGACTTTATTTTATCATTTGTTATAGAAATATCATATGCATAAGCACATATATGACAAGTGTTTATGCTATAAGCGATTAATTAAGTTGTTTATCCAAGCAAGGCTAGCACATTTATGATAAGCACTTATTCAATAAGCTTTTCATTAAAGCTTTCTAGGTAATGACATAATTTCTATGGCCTTAACAGGGAAACAAGCCAGAGGACTTGCCAGAGCATTTATTATGTGCAATTCGGTTGAATAAAATTGACCACAGCACTTTCAACCAGATTGGCCTTTTAAGTTGAAGCTTAAACATAAAAGAGCTTTAAGCTTAATGTAATATCATAATTACATTATAAGGATGTTAATCATAGAATATTTTGATATGAGATTCTATGGCTAACTGCCATGTATGTAATCTTTGAATTTTCTTGATTCATTGATGTAAAAGTTGTAGAATGTATAGTGATGAGAATGAGAATCATAAATAATTAAATTGAAAAAAATATTAAATTACTCAACAATCTCATTTTATTACTCAACATTCATGCGTGACAAGCAAATTTTGCAGTTTAAAAATAAAAATTAAATAAATTTAAATATAGTAATAAGTATTACAGTTGACTGAGTCATAGAAAATGCACTAAAGTAAACTACTAAGTTACGAATCTAGCGAGTCCACAAGTCCTAGCTCAACCAGCAAAATTGCCGAAATTGTTAGGCTGGACGCCGTGACCTGGGGTTTGAACCCCAACTTCTTCATTTGTGTATATGAGTTTCAATGGTTATTTGTCATTTTGGCTATCTATAAAAATAAAAAATAGAATGTTACAAATTTAGTGATAATTTTTGCAATACCTTTCACTCTTTTTTTCATTCATTCTTTTATCTTTTTTCTCTTTTTTTCATTCATTCTTTTATCTTTTTTCCTCAATAACTTAAGGGTGTAATCATCCATTCAGAGTTTGAATTGAATCAGTTTGGTATATTTCTTGGGTCAACCAACTCAATTAAATTGAATTGATGTAATTATTTTTTATTTAAAATATAGTAGTAATAAAACATAAAGACAAAAACTTTTAAGAGAAACAATTAAATAGTACTATATTTGATCTTTTTTAACATTTTTATGGTCAAGAACTAATTTGACATATATTAGGTTCACACGAACTCCTCTCCTCTGAGTTCAATTTGACCTATACTCGATCGTTGGATCCAATGACTAAGTATCTCCTATCCATTAAATAGATCCAACGACCAACTTTCGACTGCAAATGAAGGAGACTACAGGAGGATTCATATCTCATATTTTTCCACTTGATTCAAATTGACTACAAAAATCAAAGGATGGGACTTTTCCTCATCCTCTAAATGACTTTGGATGTACACATTGAAGCAAAAAAAAAGAGTATGTTTTATGCTTCCCTGAAAATATTCTTCTAAAAACATGTTTTTTTTCCTTCCTTTTTCAGAATTTGTTTATTTTGGTGAAAAATAGACTAAGAATCATATCACTTTTGCACTATGGACCCAATTGTGTTGATCCAAATATTAATTACTTTTAGTCTTTATTTATTCATTTGCATTTATTTGTTCTTTTCTTCAAGGCTCATGCTCCATATTCTTTTTGCTTTTTCTTCATTATTATTGTTTTGTACCCCTTATATTCTTTTGTGCATTGATGCTTGATTTTTCCAAATGAGTATAGTTTTTGAATTTTTGAAATATTCTTTTTTCCTATTATTTTCTTTGTTACCATTGAACAATTGCTGATAACTCTACATAAAAACATAAGCAGAACAACAACAATAATACCATTGAAGAACATGTATTAATTGAAATAATGAAGAAATAAAATATTAATTGAAATGATGAAGAAATAAAATATTGTTCATTAAAAAAGGAACAATGTTTGACATATTTGCATAACATGAAACATAAGATAAGAAATGACAAAGTACAAATGATCATTATCATTCTCGAATTGTTGGGGAACTCATACATCTCCCAAAAATAGAAGATAGAAAACTTCTATTTACCTTATTTTGATTTTTTGTGGACGAAGGTGGTGAATGTGGTAAAATTTCATTTTCATGCACCTTTCTTCCAATGTGTGACACATTTTCTTCCTTGATTTGATTCTTCCTTGGTGATGGATTCCTATTTCCTTTTGGTTCCATGATATGCACGTCTTGCCATATCCGACCAGACGATCCTTGTCGTCGAAACGAACATGAAGATCTTTGCAATGTGTTCATGATGATGAATTGAATTTTTCCTTGTTCTTTTGATATGTTTGTGTAACACTTTTTCCTTCAACAATTGTTTTCAACTTGATCATATAAGTCTTTTTGATTTGGAGAGAGAAATTAGGTATAGTTCTGGATAACAAATTGTTTTGTTTGGTTTTAAGATTATGATTACCATTCATTTAGCTTTTAAATGCAAATATAGTAAATAGATTTTTAAAATTATGTCTTATCCATACAATTTGACTGATTATTTTTCTTTTTTGAGGTGAATTTGACTGATTCTTGATTGTTGCAATAACTTGAATGTAACATGTGGTGTAATACTATAAAAAGATGATGCTATATATTAGCATATATAGTATAATAATAGCATAACACAATCATAACCACAAATCTAGACGTATGTGGTCAGGGATTCAAACATTCACGAATAAGCAAATCATGACCATCTAATTAAGATCAAACTATGAAATTTTGGAGTTTTTTATACGACTTTAAATATCGTTTATCTGGATTAAAAAATTGAATCAACTGATCTTGAACGAATGATCTAGATTTGTAATTGTTAGAATGAAGAAATTTTCTAATTCAGACAATTCGTATTTTCTAATTCTGACTACATTTTTGCCTCAGATAACAACCAAAGACTAAACCTTAAGGTAGTATGATTCATTTACGTGATTGACTCTTTTGACATATGTTCTTCGTATGAAATCAAACTTGACCAGATCACACTATAATTAATCATCTATGTCACGTCATATAGGTAGATGCTTAATATTTTTTCTTTGAATTAAGTTGAAAAAATTATTCACTGTCAGTATTCCTGTCATTAGTTGACCATGGATTATTGGGTTTTGTAAATGTCTTGATTTTAGTACTAAGAAAATTACATAGTTATATTTAATTTTCAATTGTTGGAGCACAACTAAGAATTTGGGTGAGGTTTAATTGAAAAAATATTTTCTTAAATAATATTCTTACCCTAAAAAATTAACAAAGATTTTCGGGTTTGTAAATTAGACATTACACTATTGAATATTATTGGTTATAGTAATAAGAAAACAATGTTGTGGGGCTTTAAGCCCTCTTTACAATAAAAAAAAATGTTGTAAAGGTCTTGACTCGGTTTGATGGAGGAGTGTCGGTGGATCTAGGTGTAATGGAACAAGTACATTGATATTGAATGTTCAGAGGAAGCATGTGGAGTTCAAATGTGAGTGATTAGTCACACATCGACTATGATGAGAGTTAAATGAATGATATATAAGAAGTTGACTCATACACAAAATGCTTTTAGATTTTGGATAAAAATGTGATGTCAAAATCTCTTAAGAATCGATCATTAGCTCGTTGTTGCTGCGATGCTCTCCACATTTTTAGTTAGTCTCATCAAATTATTATGTTTAGTTAGTCTCCACAGTAAAAGCTTGCATTTCCAAGACAAAATTTTTACTAATAGATTTCTTAACCATTAGCTCTTAAGGCACTAGTCCGCAAAACCCTATTTTTTATTACTCTTAGTTTTACTGAGAATTGTGTTTTTAATGAAATAAAGGGACTTGACTTTTATCAAAAAGTTATCAACTCTGCGACACTTACTTGTTTTCACTCCTCTCCTACTCTTTAGAACAATGCAAAATAATTATTCTAGTCGATTATTGGGTCGGATATGAGTTTTTAAAAAAAATTAAAAGAAGTAATACATTTTGGTTCCACAATGAAGGTTCTAATGGAACCAAAGAGAAATGTGAGGTGTATTTTTTTCTTTTTTTAAAAAAAATATCATAAACAAAAAAGTTTGAGTTAGAGATAGAACAAAAAATCAATTTCTCTGTCTTAATAAAAATCACATAACTTTAAACAATTATTCATGAATAACAAAAACCATCCTTATAAAGAAACTAAGTATAAAAAATATAATAAAAAATCAAATGCAACATCTAAATGAGTCTAACAATGCAACACAAACACTTAATAATCAAAAGAAGCATCCAAAATGTCTGGAAATGTTGCCATTATCTCACTGTCCTTGTCCAAAATACCATCCACAAATGAATTCCCTGAAAATGAATTTCCTTCACACTTCTTATCACCTTGATATTCTTTGCTTGCAACACAAGCAACATCCTCAAAACCTTCACTTGAACCACCTTGTTTACCATCATCATTACTATTGAAATTGTTGGAAATTTCACCTTCACTTTGCATTATACCTGAGAGGCTCAATGATGACATTACCCTTTGTATGTCACATTGTTGAATTTGTTGAATTTCTGTCCACACTAAAGGCTCATCATTGTGAAGAAAATCACTCCAATCAAAGTTAGAATTAATTTGAGCTTGTGAAGTGTTGCAAGAGTACGAAATCGGCGAGCTAAACCTTGTGAGATTAGAAGAAGATGAAGATGAACTTGATGATGCAACTTCACTTAAGACATGTTGTTGGAAATTCTCTTGGTTTGTGAATTGGTGATATTGAACTTGATGATTTTGCAATGGTTGAACTTGTTCATCTTTTGTTTGATCCAAAATTGGGTTGTTATTGACAAAATTCATTTGGTTTTGAGGGTTTGTTGTTGTGAGGCTACTAATGTTTCCTAAGTCAGAAATCACTTGTGAAACTGGCTTATGAGTTACTGGATCAATTCCCATTTTCATAAGCTTCTTTCTTAGTTTTGTGTTCCAATAATTCTTGACATCATTGTCTGTTCTTCCAGGTAGTCTTTTTGCAATACAAGACCATCTACATTAATTAACAAAAATAAAATCAATGTGTGTAATGTGATTTTAAATTAGGTTATGATCTTTTATCTCAAAAGGAATATCCTAAATTTGAGATTCATGTCATACTATTATACCAACAACTACATAAAGTTTTGTCATGTTGAATTTATTTAGTATCATCTTAAGGATAAGGCCGAACGAACCCTTATTTTAGGGCTCCAACCCGCCCTCTTATTGTTTTATAATTTATGGTGTGACCTCCATTTTGATACATTTGAAATTTCTTCTCACGATTTTATTCACTTTGAGACCTCACCTAACTTTAGACCTTTGATCGACTTTGATTTTAATAATTTAGCCTATTAGCTATTATTCTGGTCTTAAATATAAGGGAGGGAATTATATATATAGTGGTAAAAAAATATAAGTAAAATTTAACTAATTTCACTTTATTAAATGTTATTATTCTCAAAATACCCATTAATAAAACAGGTTTTTAAACAAAATAAAATAAAAAAGGGTAATTTGAAAAATACAATTATTCTTTTGATTACATCAATAAAATTAAATGAGGCTAACTATTATGTTTAATATGTGTGTAATTGGTTGGTTTTACTTATAATTGAGACTGGACTAAGTATATCATAATGCTGAATTAAAAAGTTGCACTTTTGTACTGTGATCAAATGGCTATATACAAGCCTAGATATTAAATCTCATTTTCAAATGAAGAAGCAAATATGTAAATGTAAAATGTAGTTAGAACATACAAATATGATGTATGATTTTTATACAGCAAGCATGTTATACTAAAACATATAGATCTTACTCTAAAGCCCATGTGAATTATGCATTTTTTAGTTAGTGTCACATTTCTTATTTGTTTCATACATTACACTGATTCTATAGTCTATACAATTTTTTTTAGATGTAAAACAAAATGGAACTTGAACAAGAACATGAATAATAGAATATTTGAATATACCTGCTTCCTATAGCTCCATGAAGGGTAATAATGAGCTCTTCTTCTTCAGGTGTAAAACTATCATGCTTCAGATCAGGTCTTAGATAATTTGTATATCTTAGCCTGCAACTCTTACCACACCTATTCAACCCTGAAAACAAGTTCAAATATAAAAAAACACGGTATCAGGCTCAAGGACCGACTTAATAATAACACATGATATTACGTATATTGATTGCCATTTCACACTATTTATGAACATGGTTTTAAATTGAAGGCTGCAACCGTAAATGCGGCCTCACTATATAAGATTTGAGATCTTCGCAACGGTATCACATTCACAACCAAACCGGTCACATTATACTGCAACGACAATTTAAAACCATGTTCGTGAATAAAGAAATCGAGGAAATAACCTGCTTTCTTTGGAACAGTTGTCCAATTTCCAATTCCATGATTGGCTACATAAGCAAGTATTTTAGCATCTTCCTCAGGAGTCCATAAACCTCTTTTCACATTGGTTTTATCACAGCAAGGAGGCCTTCCCATTTTCTTGATTGAGAAAATTTAGACAAAGAAAAAAAGTGCAAAGATGAATAATATGAGAAGAAAGAGTTAGTGAATGAATTATGTAATGGTGATGCAATGTGCATTGAAATGAAAGGTAAGATTTAAAGTAGTGAAATGAGGGTAATGTTTAAGATATGAAGAGGTAAGAAAAGCATGCAAATTTTGGATCTATATAACAACTATTGCATGATTTTATATACATGATCATCTTTATTTTGTTAACAAAATTAATAACCAAAACCATTTGTATGACATCAGAATCATAATGCAAGTGCCTAATATTCATTCATTCATATTCTCTTTCTCATATGCTTTGGCTCTTAAGAACAGTTTCTATTTCAAGTACAATTTGAATGACCAATTTTGTTAAAACTGAATATGTATAACTAATTATGATGATACTATTGAATGACCATCCAATCAAAATTATTTCACTGTTATGTTGCTTGGTTCATATGCATGATACCTAGTTCTAGTAACTCCTAAATGAAAACAGTATACATAAGCATTGTACAATATTATATGAAAATGAATCTTGGGATCCTACACTATCTTACAATATGTTTTATTTTGGCAAAGAAAATTAAGGTATATAAAGGTGTCCAATATCTTACTATTTTGCCATGTCAGCTTTTTTGTTGAATTGTCAACATGGAATTCTTTATCTTCTACTATTGTAAATATGATTTAGAATGTAATGACTTCTACTATTAAGACAAACAAGTGAGTTTTAGTTATTGTAAACAACAAATATTAATGTTTCACAAAAAAAAATATATCTTAATTATTTTAGTAAACTTTAATATTGTGGTCAAATACAAAATAACTTATGTGTGGTTAAAAATCTCTCGAAGTACAATCTGTTGATTTATTTTCGTTCTAGATTGGGTCAAGGACTAATCTTGAGACATAAAGGTACAATAAGATACATACTCCATAAGCATACCACCAAAGCTAACATGGGGCCACATGATAGGGGAAAAGAATCTGGACCCTTTGATCATCATCGAACAACGCCCTAGATTACGTGCCGGGAAAGGCTCAACCGCCTAACGACATTATGCCCATGGAGCAACTTCAACCGTCTATACAAAGATCTCTCCACAGTAAAAAAAAAAAAATGTACACAAGCTTATTGTGAAAAAATTCTAAGCTCTTAGAGCACTCATTGACTTGAGTCACTCCACTTCGATGATGAACAATTGCATTCCAACGCGCAACATCTACTCCGACTGTCATCTCATATCATAGACCAATCAATTTTCATGAAAAACACTTTTTCTTTTAAATCTCGAATGAAAAAAAGACCCGGGTATCGTTACATCTGATAGTTATATGCAGTTTATAAACTGAATTGAACAGATATGAACAGATAAATTGGTTGAATTGTGAACTAACACTGCCAGCATTCGGTTATTTGTGCAATTCGGTCGCAACTTCATTGTGTTCAAACAGTTAAAAATAGTTGGAACTATGGCCACAGAAATATCATCGGTTCAATATCGAGTTCGGTATTAACTTATAAGACATTTGTTAAATGTGAAAGGAGATATTTATTTGTAGAGGAAAAAGTAAAAACCCTAGAGGGGAACTCCTTTCTTCATTTCTATTCAGTTTTCAATAATACATTTTCTATTCTTTTAATATCTTCTGTATTCTAGTTTATAACATAAACCATGATAACCTCCCTAAGAAGAGCAAACATTACAACTCTTCAAACATTTTCCTTTAATTCCTTCTTCACCAACCATATAAGGTGGATTTTTCTCACATTCGCCAACTTTAGCCCACCTAGCACAATTCTCATTCTCATCAACACACTCTCCATCATCCTCCAATGCTTGTCGTATCGGTTTCTCAAAGTCGGCAACATGAATCCACTTTGTTGCTGACCACTTCTCACCTTCAATCACTGGACAGCTTCCATGCAAGCTTTTTGAATCTGTGGTTGCATCTAGATGAAGACTGAAGAACAACAAGGCGTCACCCTTTCGAGGTTTTACTGAAATCACAGAAACAGAAAGCTTTAGGTGTTAAGATCCTATGCCAAAAAATGAGACAAAAGCTTATTGTTAGATTATGAAGGTGTTTATATTTCGAGTTTATTCGTGTCTGAATACACTTAGCAGAATCCCAATCTGATTCGTCCCCAAAAACAGAATAGCTTACTGAATAAGCTCAAATAAACTGTCTAGAATAGCTTATTGAATAATTACTTATTTAAGTTGTTTATGAAAATGAACACCCTGTTTGGACAAACAACTTAATTAAGCGCTTGTAGAATAAGCACTTATAGTATATGAGCTTATTTATAAGCAATTTGTATAACAAAATATAAAATGAGAAATGATATTTGAACCACCATTTTTTAACAACTTTTGCAACAACTTCCTCTCTCTTACTCACATTGTCCTTCTACTTTCTCTCTCCATTCCTTTGATTTTTGTGCCACTACCTAAATTTCTTTGTATTATTTGGTTGTCTAATAGGTTGTCACAAGAAAAGGTTGTTCAAATAACATTGCCCATATAAAATAAAGTTACACTGTTTTCAAGAAAATAAGCTGAAAACAATTTACTGCCATGTCATAAGGTGTTTTCCATAAGCTCTCATACAGTCTCACAAGTATTTATGCCAGTAGATAAGTTCAAATAGGTTAATCAAAACAGGCCCGTGTAGGTGGAAGCAGGAGATTTAAATCATTGTGGTAGTAAGACATAAAAACAAATAGTTTGTTCATCTCACACCATTGAAATGAGCTAATATCTTATGAAACAACTATGAAACGCATACCTGCATATCCTTTGTGAGCACATTCTGACCAGCTCTCATCTTTTGGCTGCGACAACCTTCCCTGTAAAAGCGATCAAATTACTCGTATAGTCATGGTTTTATTTTCTTTCTTTTGCTAGCGAGCGGGGGAGTGTTCGTCAAAATGAACACACCAGAGAATCAAAGACATGCGAAAGTCTTACCTCGGCATTAGGAAAAATGGTTTCTCCACCTTTCTCAACATTAGATAAATACATCAGCACCGTTGCAACACGATGACCACCAAGTCGTTGATTAGCCTTGTCATGGAAGAAATCAAAATGTGGTTCGTATTTCTCGCCGTTCTTGTAGTCCAATACTTGCATAGACTCGCCATTCTCTGATGGATAAGGGCTAGATCATAAATTTGAAGTGAAACAAAAAACCCATAAATGGACCGAAGCATGATGGTGTCTGCTACTTACCTACGGGAAGGAATGTCCATGCGGCAATTCTTGCTTCAATACCAGAAACTATGTCATCCTTAAAGATTAAACAAAAGAAAGAGGAAATAAGCAAGTAAAAATCCGAATTTGACAATTAAAAATACATACGTCAAACAGCTTTATTAGAGTAAACAGCTGAATTCGACAATTAAAAGCACACATGTCAAAAATAAACTCAGTCTCATGAAAACACAATTACTCCATAAGAATTTGTGGCTACGAAGCACTAACATGGACATGAACACTGAACATAGACAGATCCACACCGGTAACAATTTGATAAAATGAATTAATAGAATGTAATCACACGTGTTGGACACCGACACGCTTCCAATTTAAAGTCTTGGTGTTACAGATATTTGTAGGGAAAGGGTTATTGTGAAAGGGGAGAGGAGTTAATAATGACCATTAGATTCGAATAGACTATAACACTACAATTCAAATGCATCAGGTCATAGCAAGAAAGATGAAGATGATGAAGTTGCATAAATGTGAAATTTTGAAAGAAAGAAGCAAAAGAACAATGACCAAACGTCTCTGCAACTTGATAATGATGAATGGTTCACGGCAATACAATATTGAAGCACCAGACTAATTTCTAGTACATTTTTCGTCATCAAGTGTTATCAAAATGCATACCTTTACTTAACCATATAACAAGAACCATGTGTTTGAATAAAAATAATCAAAAAGCAAAACAAAAACTTGTATGCCAGATACTATAGTCACATGAAGAACCTATGATGAGTTTTGACATGTAAAGAAAATAAATTATCTCGTATTATACCTGTTGCTTGTTGAGAAACATCCCAGAACTTGTTCTGACTTCACTTTGTATACTTTTACCAGATTCATTATCCGCCACCATAGACTTCTCCAGCTTATCCTTGGCCTAATATCACCAAATTCAGGAATGCAATTTTAGAACAGATTTATAAGGTGGGGAATTCCTCCCACATATAAACATATTTTCAGGCAATGTAAGACTCTCACAACACACCCAGGATTGAAAATCTACAGCATGAAATAAGTGACTCGATAGCATAGCCTAACTCAAACATACAAAACCGGCTTGGTGAGGGGTGTCTCCCTCTTGTAAACATATTTTCAGGTAATGTGAGATCAGTGTTATTAAATGGCAGCCATGGTGGAATGGCGTAGTGGATCTTAAGACAACCTCTGTATGACAGCACCATAGGGCTGCAATGGCGTGTTTATGTGGCGAATTTTTGGCCTTCCGCCATATACCACCATCAACAACATTGTGCGAGACTTTCAACACCTAGAACTGAACATCAGAAGCACAGCATGAGTGGCTCGATGGCATAGCCTAACTCAAGCCTACAAAACTAGCTTGTAAGGTAACGGATGTCTCCTGCTTAAAAACATATTTTCAGGCAATGTGAGACCAGTGTTATTAAATGGCAGCCATGGTGGAATGGTGTGGCGGATTTTAAGACGACCGCCATAGGAAATTTATGAAGGAATGTCTACCATGGCAGCGACATAGGCCGCAATGGCTTGTTTATATGGAAGATTTTTGGCCTTCACCATATTCCACCATCCACAACACTGAGACTCTCTCAACACATCTTATCACACCCAGGACCAAACATAAGGAGTACAACATGGGTGGCTCGATAGCATAGCCAAGCTCAATCCTACAAAATCGGTGTGTAAAGTAAGGGATGCCTCCCGCTTATAAAAACATTTTCAGGCAATGCGAGACCACTGTTGTTAAATGGCAGTCATGGTGGAATGGCGTGGTGGATTTTAAGACGACCACCACAGGAAATTTGTGCAGTAATGTCCACAATAACGGCGCAATAGGCCCCATTGGCTTGTTTATATGACAATTGTTTTGCCTACCACCATATTCTACCATCGACAACACTGTGTGAGACTCCAAACACACCATGTCGCACCCGACATTGAACATCATGAGCATGACCTGACTGTCCCAATACCATAGCCTAATTCAATCCTATAAAACTGGCTTGTAAGACGATAAATGCTTTCTACTTATAAACACATTTGCGGAACATCAGGAGCACGACATGAGTGGCTCGATATCAGATCCTAACTCAACCCTACAAAATCAGCTTGTAAGGTGAGGTATGCCTCCGACTTATAAACACATTTTCGACATAACAATCAAACATATACACATACACACACAATGAATAAAATCCAAAACCAATGATAATCACTAAAAAAAACTAACCAGATCAATAAGATGATCACATTCTTCATCAGTCAAAAAATTCTTATACAAAAAAGCCCTGCATAACACAACATAATCCACACAAAAAAAAAAATCAAAAAAACTTCAAAAACCAACACAACCCTTTTGCAGAACACAAGAAAAAGGTTTATACTACCTAGGACTCCACGAGAGCTGAGTAACACGTGTTGGATCAAACTTGACTTTTGCTCCAAAAACCGATCCACGCCTGAAAACAAAAATTGAAAACACCCCAACAAAAAAAGATAAGATTTTTACAACATTTTCAAACAAAGAACAAGAATTGAAGAAAAGGGTATGAGAGATTTTTACGTGATTTTGTTTCCTTCTTCCAAACCAGGTAATCGAATTGAAGAAACAAAAGAAACAGAGAAGAAAAAACAGAGTAACAATGGAAGAAAACGAGGTTGGAACATTTTGATGAAGAAATTTGGAACAGAACAAGAATTAAGAATGAATGTTTTTGTTATGTTAAAATAAGAGAGAGGGTTTTGTTTAGGTTAATTAAGAAATAATTAAATGTTAATTGGACAAGAAATTCAACAAAGACTTAAGATTCCCACAGATTTGAGTTTGGCGTCTTGTTGTTTCTGTTTTACTTTTCTGAAAATGAAAACCCCTCTCTTTCAATCTTTCTCTTTCTGGAAGGTTCCTCGTAAATTATTATTTTTACTACAAAAAGTAAATTAGGATTTTTTTAACAAAATCTTATTTGAGATATTGTCATTTTCAAACAAAAAAAAGTAAATTAGGATTTTTTATTTTTTTTACAAAATCTTATTTGAGATATTGTCATTGTCAAACAAAAACTTTTGGAGTTCAATATTTAGTTCACCACGTTGAAGAATATTATACTTTTTTTTTTTATCAATAATGAATTGATCTAGGTGATAAATAAAATATATGAACCATTTAAACAAATAGTTAAAATTTGATTATTGGCTCTTGTGTACATAGAAAATTTGATTGAATTAGAAGAATTTGTCGTAAGTTTCACATATTCTCGATAAAGATTAATTAATGCTAAAATGATAATGAAAAGTTCGTACTTTATAATGGTAAAAAGCATGTTGGTTAGAATTGTGTGGTTGAAATGATGATGAATCAATTTAGTCTCATAAATTTGTAAAAAAAGTAATCTAGTTTCTTAAATAGAATAATGTTTACCAATTTAATTATTTTTTTACAGTAACAAATTTAACTCGCTCCATTCATTTAAAATTAAAAAAAATAAAAAACAAGATTAGATTGAATAAAAAAATATGGTTATTATCATACAATTTTGACACATGTGGTACGAGGGACATGATTTGTTAGTTTTCCGATAAAACTTGTCTTTCTTCAAATATGATACCATAATTTCAAAGGTTGTATATTTGGCTTGATGTAGTGAGGGATTATTCAAGTTAGAAAAATGCTAACAGGTGATTTAAGTCATTGCTTAAACATCCAAAAGTAATAACTTTTATACTGAAAATTATGTATTTATGACCTTTAAAAGTGTTTGATTTATATTTTCAAGACAAATTTCTTTTTGTGAATTCCTTAAACAATGTCATAAGAGCATTAGTTAGCAAAACTTTTAACTTAATTTGTTGGTCTTTCATTTATCTTGATGAATGTTTATTAAAGATATATTTTGGTGGATGAGTGAAAGTAATTGATGTCCTTAATCTGATGGCTAACTTTTCTATTTTGTAAATGGATTAAATGATCCGCATTGTCGTTGTAATAGAATTTTACTATAACATCTGATTAAAGAAAAAGAATAATTTAGGTGTTATTGACTTTTGACATTGGAGTGTGTTTTCGCTCAATGTATCATATTTGATTTTCTTTCTTGTTAATTTGAATGAGTTAGTTTAACTTCTAGAAAAAGAAAGAAAAAAAAGTAATTTGTCATTTGACCCCTCGACATGACCCCTACTCTGAGGTTAGAATTAGTTGTGTGACATGAAAGACATGTTCATCTTTCATTGGATGTTTAAAGTGTTTAGCTTGTATAATTTTGATGATTGCAATGTCCATTTACTCGTTTAGAATTTTCAACATTGATTTGGGACATAAACAAAATACAAAACATTTATTTGAGACAATTAAATTTGACAATTTTTAAATGTTTAATGGATTCATATTAATTAATAAAGTGTTTTTTATTTTAAAAAAAAACAGAGAATTGATAAAGTGTTAGATTTGATTACTGGATAACAAAATATACAAATAGGAACAAAAGTTTTTTTAAAGAATAATTTAAAATTTAATTGAAAGAAGTCAAAGAAAATAAATAAATATACATGAGAAATTTATTTTAACTTTATTTGTGTATTTTTTCTTTTAAAAAAAACTTTATTTGTGTATTTTTATTAATATTTATGTCTTTTTTTTGACAAAATTAATATTTATGTCTTTAGTGATCGATCTTTCTTTAAAAAAATATGTCTTTAGTGGTCGAGAATCATTTAATTAAAAAAAACATTTGACTAATACTATCATAAATTGAAAATTAGACAATATATTAGGTGTAGCCGTATGCTAGAGTTGTGCTAGATCTGACCATATGTACAAAATTGGTGGTGTGCATTAATGGAGTATATTATGGTTCG
>Ga0228711_1001246_pt1 | contig 36764 bp, 18 predicted proteins | sample MedpolnodulmetaG_2_FD_177996 | JGI IMG/M metagenome (GOLD analysis project Ga0228711, IMG submission 177996) | Root nodule microbial communities from Medicago polymorpha collected in Santa Monica, California, United States - brown nodules | ecosystem: Host-associated > Plants > Roots > Nodule... | reverse complement strand
GGTTCTTCTCATTTAGGAGTGAACATCTTTCAACAATTACTCTTTTTTTTAAAAGATTTTCAACAATTACTGATTAATTGCATCATACTCTCTTTGATCTTATTTATAAAAGACGTTTGAGTCAACAAAAATTGATGTTTCTAGTCTAAATTTTGAACCAAATATATTAACTTTTGTTGACTCAAACATCTCTTATAAATATGATCGGATGAAATAATTTACTATGAATAACACAATTATTGCAATAAACAACTTATTTTCATTTCATAATAAGAAAAAACTTATGTTATGATGATCAATCCTCTGACCTATAAACCATTTAACTTTCATGCAGGAAAATAGCCCTTGTCCTCCAGTGCCGCGGTTTGGGGAATGGGATCAGAAAGGCACAATACGAGATTATTCAATGGATTTCTCGAAAATCCAAGAAGCAAGAAAACAACATAAGAGTCTTGGTAATGAGGAGGAACTCAAGGCTTCATTTCGACACATTCAGCGTCAACGCAGTGAGCGCGAGTCTTCTCCAACGGTAAGATGAGATGGTTAACATTATTTACTACATTAGTTGTTGTTGATGAATGAGCATTTCTCTTTCTCTTATGAATCTTTGCTATGGGGAAGTAATCCAAATGGATTTAATTGGTTTCGTGTGAATTAAAATAATTTTCTCAGTTCACAAAATATTGTATTTTTAATTAATTTTTTTCTCTTTACAGAGAAGGAAGAGCTTCATGAAGTGGTTCAGCTGCTGTATCAAGTTCTAATACTTGAGGATTACAGGCTTTCTCATATCTTCTAAGGATCATTGATCGGTTTTATTTTGCTGAATTGGATGGTTTATTGGTACAGTTTTGCTTTTGAGCTTAGCTGTATTAATTTTCCTTTGTTGTTTTTTAGAATATCGATAAACAATTTCTTTAAACTCCATTCTCCAATGAGGACTCTATGTTATTTGTGTCATATTCGGTGTTAGTTCTTGTCGAAATGTGTGTATTTAATTGGTAGAGTTTTTTTGTTTGTCGAGAAATTTAATTAGAATTAAAGATGAAAAAACATGTAATTGTTACCTACGACAGAGGGAATTTCATGAAGGTAATGCTTACAAGGGATACCATTTGAGTGACACTCTGGTGTCAATGCCACGTTACATTGGTCAACCATAAATCACACTATGTCAAGTGTCATCCTTTATTTTAAAAAATTACAAAAAATAAAAAATCTACATGAAAGAGAGAAGAAAATCACTTGTTACATTATGGTCGGTCAATATCACATGACATTGCCACATTGACACCACAATATCATCTAAGTGCTATCTGTTCAACGTATTTTCTCATTATTGGACCATTACACATGTCTAATCTACCTTTTATGGCTACTTATAGTTTTCATTTTTTTTGAATAATGGCTGCTTATAGTTGTTGTATATATAAGTCATGTTTATCCTGGTTTAATTACCACATGCCACTTTCTTGGTACTCCTCCTAGCCATGTAGTTCAACTTCGATGAAATTTTAAACAAAATTATAGCCCTATATTAAAAACATTATTTTATGACAACAATTAGAGCAATAATATTTGTACAACTCATCTAAAAAGATATTTGCACAACTATTTTGTGACAATTTTTGGGATAAACATATTCTTCTTCTCACTTCTTTTAGAACAAAAACAATAGAGAGTGGGTGAAAAAGAGAGTAAAGACACAATAAAAGATGAGAGAGTTGTCCCAAAAATTTACTCAAAATGGTAGTACAAATATCATTTTTATGAAAAAGTTTCTTTTGAACATGCTTTTGTTTGTAAGAAACTAAGATAAGATGAGATGTTTTATGCTCATAATACAACTAGAACTTATTTAACTATGTTGTCACCACTAAAATATTTGATAACATATTTATTGTCAAAAGAAAACTTGACCTAATAATAAATCATTTTCACTTCATTCACAAAAGTGGCTACCCAAAAGGCATATCCTTACGAGTCCATCTCCTTCTATATAAATACTACCAATGTCTTCACTTATTTATTATAACATGTTCATTTCGACTTTTTATTTTCCATTGATCCTTATTATTGGGATGTTTAATCATTTAGGTCGGGTTATCATCATGAGTGACTCTCGTTGATCTATACGCAATAGTCTCGTGCTTTTGGATGTGTTTAAGACTTTCTCTATATCTAATCCTTTTATCAAAGGATCTACTAAGTTATCATCATTACATTCACATGATCTACTCTATTTGCTCCTTTAGAGAGTTTGAGACTAATTCTCTAATTATGTTGTGTTTGCGCCTTATCTCTCATCTCTTACCATTGTAGTAATGGTTCTTAACTTTTGCAATAGTCGTAGTACAATCGCAATGGATCAACATGTTGTCAACAATTTTTTCAACAAAGGGGTCTCAGCTAAAAAGCATATTAACCAACTATTGCTTTAACAAAGGGGTCTCAACTAGAAAGCATCTTAACCAACAAAGAGGCTCTCCATCTTTCAATACTTATTTTATCTCCCCTCTAATTTTTTTTAAAGCAACTATTAACAACTTTTCATTTGAAGTTGTTTTTAGATTTTTTTTTTTTATAGATTCTGATTTATTTTTTAAAAAACTACAAGAAACATAATTCATACTCTTTTAAACTATTTTCTTTATAAAAAAAAATGATTTTTTTTACTATATTAAGATTTATTAGTATACATTAATTTTTTGCATATGTAAATGTATTATTATAAACTAGAATAGAAATATGATACAATATATAGTCGAATTTCCTAAAACCTCGTGTTGATCATATGTAAAGAGAGTTTAATTTAATTGAATTATTAGTTTGCTAGTCCATTTAAACTTAGATCACATTGTTTATTTAAAGAAAGATGTTCATAAGATATAAGTTTTTAAACAGGCTAACAGGTCAGACTTAGGCTTTAAGAAAATATGGCAGGTCAGGCTTAGGCCTTGCAAAGCCTAGCTTGGCCTAGCCTATTCTCATCCCTATCTACAAAGTTAAACAAAATTTTGTTACCTATAATAATGGTTACTATATTCGAAAAAAGACCCTTAAAAAAACGAATAGGGTACAAAATCACTTTAATCTTTTAACATTTATTTTCTCTCTTCCATAAACGATTTTTTGTTACAAAAAGAAAGGGAAAAATAATTTGAGTTGTCAAATGATTAATATGTAATTATGGAGATAATTAACCGGTTTTCTAAAATTTTGGAGAATTGGTTTTAAAGGGTTTCAGAATGTCCGCAGCCTCCAATGCTATAGAATTCCATCATATTTGCTAGCAGCACAATAGTGATATAACAAGAAACTTCTATGCTTGAAAAAGGAAGGAGTGAGTGATATAAAACAGATACCTACTTCCCCTAAAAAAACAGAAGGTACCTACCTGGAGGTTTCCTATACAATTATCTTCTTCTTCCAACTCTCACGTTATATAAATACACTCTACAAAAATCCAACTATCACTCACAAATCAAAACCCTACAAAGAAATATTCCAAAACACCTAGAAAAACAACACAAAATCTCCCTTTTATTCTTCTCTCCTTGTTGCATGATGACCATGGAATTCAGAACCTTAGAACTAAACATAATTTTCCGCAAAAGATCTCAAAGATGTTAACCTTTTCTCCCAGATGTCGGTATACGCCATTGTTTCAATCCTCGGCGACCCACAAATCACCACCACCCACATCCATTGTCACGCTGGAAGAAACCCCAGATGGAACATCCCCATCAAGTTCGCCGTCAATGAATCTCTCGCCTACCATAATCGTCTCTCTCTTGAATTCAGACTCATCTTGCAGTACCATTGGCAAATGGCAAGGTCCGTATCCCTCTCAAGGGATATCTTGACCCTGCCAATGCCGTTCATCCATTCAGTTATCAGGTTAGGAAAAAACGCTCTAAGAAATCCAAGGGTACCTTAAACCTCTCCTACAAATTTGGTGATCGTTTTTTTGCTCCGGTGACAGTAAATGTGGCAAAGAACAACGACTTTTTTCTTGGAATGGCGTTATGTCTTGCGACGTTGATCATTCTTGCATAAGATGCTGCCTTTGGTTTTGATGATTATTATACTGATTTTGATTATTTTTTTAACTGAATTTTTAAATGACAAAACATCACAATTACAAGTGAGACTTCTTTGATAGGTGGCGTTTACGGCGGGTAATTGCTCAAATTTTCCCATGATGGGAAAATTGCTTTTCATAAACATTGGTGGCCATTACCACTATTTTTTATTGAACAACCAAATTTTTATTATTCAACATCGTATAGAAAAAACAAAAGAAATGCTAGCAACATACATTCTAACACACACTTATCAACACACTCTCTTTAATTGCTTAATATTCACATGGGACCCACCAAATGTAAATGGGACCCACATGATTTGGTAGGTCCCATGTAAATTTTAACCAATCAAAGGAAGTGTGTTGAAAAGTGTGTGTTAGAATGTGTGTTGCTAGCATTCCTCAAAAAACAATAACATTACACTACAAAACTGGCAACAGAGAGGTCCTGTCGAATTTGCTGTTGCACAAATGATGATTTCAACAATGAGTTTGTCACTCCATTATTGCTGCATTTTTCCTTCCTATGACCACTAACATCATCATAATCAAACCACTAAGTTGTAACAACAGAAACTAATATTCATATTAAGACATTTTTCCTTCCTATGACCACTAACATCATAATAATCAAACCACTAAGTTGTAACAACAGAAACTAATATTCATATTAAGACCTAACAGACACTGCCTTTTTGTGTTTATTTTGAATTTTACTTCATTTATCATTCTTTCAGGCAAAATGTGTTTAACAATTTATTTTACACAATACAACTATTAATCATTTTTTTTAACATATTAATAAATTATTTATTAATCAAAAAAATATTTGATCAAATTTTGAGTTGATTAATTATTTCAAGTCTAGCCATTGTTCGCTTGATGTAGTTCATTGTTTTGAAGTCCCATTGTTCTCATTATTGACCAAGTAATTAAGTTATATCTCTCTCTATGAGAAGCAACCCTCTATCCCCGTGAAAGGAAAACCCTAGTTTTTCACACACAACTCATTTTTTCACATCAGTTTTCATAAAACCCTTGTTTCTCACACACAGTAGCTCGTTTTGAACCATACAAACATCCCATTTTCACATCCGTTTTCTCACAGCAAGCCAACAATTTCCATCAAAATTCAGCACATGATACTATCTTTGAACCATACAAACATCCCGTTTCAACAAACCCATGGATCGTTTTGAAAGGTTAACGCTAGAAGAGATCACGGTGGAAGCAACATAAGATGTAGAGGTTGACGAGCAAATGGAGACAGCATTGTATTTGGTAGGGCGAGTTCTTAACAACAAAACCAATAAGATCACACATGGTACAAGAGAAGATGAAGGAAGTTTGGTGTCCGGTAAAGGGAGTTACTACGCGAACGGTGGACAACGAATTATTCCTATATCAAAAGATGAGCTACAAGTTATGTTTTAAATTAGACCATCTTTTTTTCTTAAATTGGTGGAGCTTTTGTTATATGTTTTAGATGAGCTACAGCATTTTTCTTTTTACGGATAGATGAGCTACAACATAGCATATTGAACTTGTTTCTGATCTGCAGTTTGTTTCTTTCAGGGTGTGATCCTTTTAGGATGACAAAGACGCATGTATAGGGTGTTTTAAGATGAATGGTTATTCATTCAAATTGTAAACTATATATGAATTTAAGAAATGAATTCATTAGGTTAGTATCACTATTAAACAAATGTGTTGCTTGGGAAAATACTCATGTTAATATTTCACTTTGTCATGTGAAATTCGGGTCTAGTTCCCTTCTCATGCATATTAATGCATATGAATTAAATGAAACCCTATTGGTATTTATAGAAATTTTTAGACAAATAAACAAAAATTTCACATGACAAGATAATATGAAAGTTTGAAGAAATTATTTCCATTGATAGGTTTTGCATGCGGAATTTGTTATTTTGCAGAAGGTTGTATAATCCTTCTATCTTCAAATTTATCATTTAGATAATCAAAATCTATTATAATTGTGGATGATGATGACGATGCAGCAAGGGATTTCCAAATTAATATGATACACGTTGGGATGAGTATAATTTTAGAAATCGTCAAAATTAGGGTACGAAAATTGCTGATTAAAAAGAGGGGGGTCATAATCCAAAAATTATTAAAATGGGTGGACTATAATTGTTTTTTTTAACGGAGGTGGACCATAATTGTTGATGTCGAAACAAGGGACCAAATCTACAATTAAGCATTTGTTTAATCCAAATTAATAAATAATGGGGTCAAACTACTACTGAGGTAAAATAACAGTTTAATAATAAACGTTAGCATAGAAATTTCTCCCACCAGAAACTTGGCTCTAGTTGTTGCTTAAATTTCTCCCACTTAGAGGACTATAATTAAGTGTTTACACACAACAACAAAAGCCAGACCTTTTGGACTAGGATTTCAAGGATATCAAATGCACATAATATATTCATTAACTTTAGGAACGGAGAACATCAACTACGAAGGAAAAATAAACAATTTTGCATGAAAAACAAGGAATCCCCTTTGAATACTGACTACAAAAGATTTGGTTTTGAACTATAATTTCTTTTTCTATAACAGTCGTTTCACAATGAATTGTTTGTTGAACCATATTACTATATATTTATTATGTTCTCGCATTCTATTATTTTTACTGTTCTAGAGACATAAAGCAACTAAGTGAGGGGGATTGTGGAGATGCTGTGGTGAAGTATACAACAGAACAGTGGAACTGTTGGGCTCCATAAATGGAACTATGATACCAAGGAAGTTTGCATGGTTGAAGGAAGATGAGATAAAGAGAGAACTCTTTATCATAAAATCAGAATTCATTCCCCAATTCATTTTCATTTCCATATACAATACAAGCTACATTGGTATTGATTACCGTTATTTGTGATTGTGATTATGATCAAGCATTTCAAATAAAACAAGTACAATAAAACCTTCCATGGAAAGTAGGAACCACCAAAACATCATTCCAAATTTGGTTGACCATTAAATATTCTAAAAGAGTTAACAGGCTATCTGTATAACACAGCATAAGATCAATAGACCATCAGACAGGGTAGCAAACAACTACCAAATAAGGATGATATTTAAAAAATTATAAAGGCACCCTTTTCTCTGGTTTACCAAGGGCACCAAAATTATAAGGACCGGCACTGTTCACAGCTCCCAAAATGGAAAAGGCTGAACATAATCATTCTTTGAGCTGAATAGTGTTATGAAATGATAATGTTGCTACATCCGGAAAAAAAAAGATCTTCAGGTAGAATATAACAAAAGCAATGCCTTACATTTGGTTTTGTTGACAAAAGGTTCAGAATTCAAATTCAAGCTCATCATGGCGGATCAACCTCCAATCATGATTCAGCTGCGTCAATTGTATTTCTGAATGATTTGAATTGTCAATGAGATTCTCATAACATAAAAGACACATTTTTTCAAAATTACTATCATCTACTCACTTGGGTGACTGTGAATCAAGCTGCATGGTAACCGGTCCGTCATTAACCAAACTTACCTGCTCATGAGCACAAGTGTGAGGCATGTTAACATAGAAAGTGTTAAATGTTCTCAATAGTATATGCAGCAATTACATAACTTATACCTTCATCTTAGCTCCGAACACCCCATCTGTAAAAAAAAAATCAAAAGGATCTTAACAATACGAATAAGAATATAAATGAATTTTAAAATGAACCAACACAAAACAACACACAACTGAAACTACTTGCATCAACAAGATTTACAAAACAACTAATGCATTTCCAAATATACAAGACACGGCTATTTTAAACAATCAACTCCAGATCATATTCTACAAGGGTCTAGCGCAAGTGGTCGGTACTCAGTGCGTGTATGAATGTTGCAAACCCTGAGGTACCGAGTTTGATTCCTACTAATAAAAACAGAAAAAATCTCTAACTTGAAAATTATGAATCAATTTAGAGGTAAATAAGAAGGTTCCCGGTCCAACTCACAATATGATGATGATCATTCAGTGCAATCCATGGCATAATATAAGTTCTTACAAAATTGAATAATTATTAAATTACAATCCTAATTTTCACAAACCCGCTTTCCACATCACTCTTACACTTCCTATCTCTCAACTATATCTCTCATTTTCTCTTTATTCTCTTTATCACACATGTTAGGATCCTTTCTTTGGCGAAGAAAGAATTCCCAAAACTTGACATGATTGAATAATCAAAAGAATAATTCTAACTAGGATAAAACTTTATAAACAGAATTGAGAAAAAAAATAGAATTCTTTTGAGTATTTTTCTGGTATGATCAATTGAATGGAAATGATAAAAATGAACAAGATAACCTCACACAGAAGGCTACCCCAAAGGAGCGCTCTCCTTTCACATCACACTAGAGTTTAGAGCACTCTCTAGTTTACAAACTTCAACAAAATGAATTCCAAACTTCCATTGGGAGGGGTTTGGCCCTATTTATAGCAGATAGGGCCAGAATACAAACAAAGTTGATAAACACAAAATAACTACTATCCTCCGACTAACAAGCCTGACAAACGAAACTAACTAATAACCAACTTTACTACTTTCTGATTTACAACCGTCCCAACTATTACAAGTCCTACCAACACACCATAAAGATTGTGAGAGAATAAATAATTATAACATGTTTCTTTAATACATGAACGGAAAATAATACATTGTTATACCTAGTTATTCAAAGAGTAGTCATTGCATCAATTCAATGATGTCTCTATCCTTGTTACGTATATTTTATTAAAGCCTTGTTTGGATAAACAATAAAATTAAGCGCTTATAGCCTAATTTCTTATCATATAAGTGCATATGTATAAGTAGTTTTCTATATCAAAGTGCATACGTGTAAGTAGTTTTCTATATCAAAAGATAAAATAAATTCTAACTGTTTGCATGTAGGTTATAAGTTTCTTTTCTAAGCTATTTTGAAGAGCTTATGAAAATAAGCTGAAAACGGATTATGGGCATATCATAAGCTCTCCCAAACAATCTCACAAGTACTTACATCACTAAATAAGTTCAAATAAGCCGATATCCATAATGAGAAATAGAAATTGAAGCAGAAACATAGATAGCATACCTTTGATTGCATCAGAATTATAAGCATTCCTAAACCTGTCCACTAAAGAAGCATAGAAGGGCTTGGCTCTTTGAGGTGCCATTGCGACATGGAAATCTGGCTTGTTACCCTTCAAGAATCCATACAACGTAAATTGACTAACTGTTACAAACCCATAATCAAACAATATCAGACATCTTTGGATAAACAATGCTTAATTAAGCGTCCATCATATGAGTGTTTGTCTATAACCTAGTGGCGGAGCCAGGATTATTGTAAAGCCTGGGCAAAAAAAATTTGCAACACATTTATAGGTGTTTACATAAGTAATTGCAAGCAAATAAAAAAAAAATCTAAAGAAATTGCCCAATTTATAGGGGTTTATATAAGAAATTCATAGGGATTTACATAAGAAATTGCAAAAAATTTGGGTCGGAGCCCGGGGTCGCCGGGCCATATAACCGCCCATGTATAACCTATTTCTATAACAAAATATAAAACAAACCAAAATCTTTTTTTTTAATGTGTTAACCCTTCAATTCCTAGGGAAAAGGGGCCCTAGTAATCCAAAGTTCGGCTGGGAGGTGAGTAAAGTCTGGTCAAGAATTGTTCCCATCAGAAACCGAATTCGGGTTTTTCCAAACAATTTGTCCTAGGGGGAGCTCATTAACCACTTGAGCTCAATCATGCGGTTTAAAATCGTTTTTATATAAGCTATAAGTTGTTTCTACATACTATCTTGAAATTTTCAGGAAAGCAGCTTAAGAACATGTTAAGATATTAAGTAAGCTCTCGCAAACAGTTTCACGTGTCAATGTCGATGTCAGAGTAAACAAGGTCATATAAGTCTATTCAAATTTATGAAACACAGACATAAACACTAAGACATCAACACCGATAATGATTTGAGAAAATGAAATAATCCAATGTAATCACATGAGTTGGGAGTGTGTCGGACATCAGATACATTTTCGAATACACACTAAAATGCAACTAGAAGGAATAAAAATTAAATTTAAAAAGTTTTGTGGTTGCATAGTTTACCAAGTAAAACTTGATAATTTTTTTGCATAACACTATGGTCCCATGCTTTGCCAGCATCTTCATTTGTAAATAGCCTCATGTTCAACACTTTTCGACATCTGTTAAATTTAAAAAAGTAAATAAATAAAAAGCATATTTTGCAATAACTGATTTGAAAATCGATAAAGAGAAACAGAGGAGGAGTACATGTAATCGGCGTCGGCGTCGGAATCGGAATCATGAATTCCGACGAGAACGAGAAGGCCGGGGCCAATCTCCGATACGATACGGCCTTCGACTTCGACGGATGCAGAGGCCACGCGCTGAACAACCGCTCGCATTGCTCGAACTGTCACTGCCTTTGAAATTCTTCTCAAATTGTTGTTGTTAACTGTTGTTGTTCTGTTTCTGTTCTTGTTGCTTAAGCTTGTGTAAGAAAATCTTTGCGGCCACAAGGATTGTGCTTGCATCATTTCTCTTTTTCTTTATTTGTTTTATTTTTTGAAATTCTTCGTTTTTTCTTTTTAACCAATGAAATTCTTTATTTGTTGATTTTTTTTCTCCATGCAAATGTTTTTGGAAAGGAAAATAACAAGGATTTGTCGGGATGTGATTGGTGGTGATACAAACTAATACGTCATTTGACTTATGAATTTTTTTAATAGACGAAAGGATAAAATCTCACACAAAATGGACGGGTTGGTGTTTAAACTCAATCACGTATAATTTAACAATTTCAATATTTTTATTAGTTGAACTATAACTTATCAGACGACTTATGAATTTAGTCAACTTATTTCGTCAATTATTGTATTTTTTAAAGGAACGTCTAATCATATATTTTTTTAGTCGATCTAATCGTGTATTGTCATATCAATTTTTGTTAAAAAAAATATATTGTCACGTTAATTAATGAATATGAAAATACATAAGTTGTTATTTTCATTATCTGATATAACAACGCATCATTTGATGAATATGTAAAGTATCTGTGCACTCATAGATTATATTAATTAATTTTTTGATTTTTTTTTATAAAAATAAACAATATTCATTTTTTTTTAGAGAATAAACAATATTCATTTGTGTAACTCATAAGTCTTGTCAATCATTTGAGAGATAAATAACAATTTGTTTTAAAAGTCTGAATTCCTTCCAAATTATTCAAATAGTAGCCGATCAAATTATCTAAAAACATGTATGAGTTTCCTTCTTAAAAAGATGAGCTCCACCAAACTAAGAAGCAACATGAGAGAGTAAGTGATTAACGAACTACGAATCATTTAGGACAATTCTTCTATTTTGATTCTTAAATGAAATAAATGGTTAATAAACTCTAAAAAAAAAACAAAGCATTTAGGACAATTATATGATTTTGACTTTTAAATAGAATAAGACTAGACTATATTTTTTTCAAGAACTCTGAATTACCGAAGTTTTTAGTGTAAAAAAAAGTAAATAACAAAATTAAAAAGGGTGTAGTTGTTTTTAGGAAAGTATAAGAGTGTGGTTTGTGACAGGGGCAACGAATAAATAAATCAATAAATAGTTTGATTAAAATTTTCCTCTTTATCTACGAAACCAAATCCACCCAAACCCTGTAACAACCTTCATCATCGAGATTGCGAGATCCAAAGGTTTCTCCCTCAATTCCGTTCATCTTGTTTCTTTCTGCATAGTTATTACCACTATATTCCAAATCTCTTTAATTAATTTTGTATCACTTTCGTCAATTTTGAGCCAATTGTAAATTTTCTACTCTTTTTTATCCCCAATTTTATGTATCACTTTTTGTTTTATCCGAAAACCTAATTCAATTGTTCTTAATGCTTTGTTATAAATGTTTATTGTTCAATAGAATTAAACATGATTGTTTATCTTTTGTTTTTTGATTTGTCGTCGTTTTGCTGTAAATTCTTAGGGCTGTTTGGATTGGTTTATTTGAGCTTATTTACTGACGTGTGAGACTGTTAGGAAGAACTTATGAAAACAGACTATGACATGTTAGTAAGTTGTTTTCAGGTTATTTTCATATATTCTACACGATAGTTTATGAAAACAGCTTATAACTTATACGAAAAAAAGTAATTTAAATTTTGTTATAGAAATAGCTTATACATAAGCGCTTATCCTGATGAGATTTTATGCTATAAGCTGTAAATTAAGCTGTTAATCCAAACAGGGCCTTGATATGTTAAGTTATGCCCATTTGTCTTGTTTCGTTTGGCACAACACTAGGAATGTTTTACTGAATTCGAGCAGTTTAGTTAGTTTTTGTGTTAAGCATTTTGAGGCGTGTTTTGCATTGTGTGCTGCTCTTAATTTTATTATGTCATCAAAGAGGCTATTTGCAAACATATATTTCATGGATCGTTTATTCGTTAATTATGATTTATGAAATGTAGCTGATCCACGTGTTGTTAATAAAGTGTGTTGATTTTTACAGCAATTCAACTGGAGCAAGCAAGAAGTGTGAAAGGGGTATTTCAGATATAGTGCCTTGATTGGTGCAGGAGACTGGTGATAATATCTCTTGTGGCAATATTGATGATAAAGCTGATCCGAATTGTGGAATGGAGATGAGCTGCCCGTCAAATGTTAACGGCGATGTCTCCGTGTGTTCTACTAGCACAGTTAATATTTCACACTCACCTCAGAGTTTCCGTGGCTTTGTGCAACAGCCTGTTTTTGTCAGTGGATGGATGTATGTGAACGAACATGGACAAATGTGCGGTCCCTATATTAAAGAGCAGTTATATGAGGGTTTAACTACCGGATTCTTGCCATTTGAGCTTCCTGTGTATCCTGTCATCAATGGCACAATAATGAACTCTGTACCGTTGAATTATTTTAAACAGTATCCTGACCATGTTTCCACCGGGTTTGCATATTTGAGCATGGATTTCTCTATTGCAAGGATGTCGAAAAATTGCTCCTCTTCTCAGGATATGGTATATGGGCAAGATCAGTCTGTTGAGCTTGCTGCTGTTATGGCTGTTAACCCTGATTCAAAGTCTGTTCCACAATCACATGTCAATGAATGCACTAAGGAATCCAATCACGTGGATTTAAGCTCAGAGGCATTCAGCAGGATAATTTCTTCTCAGATGGTAGTGCAATATCTGTTCTATATTCTATTAAATATGAGTCAGTTTGACATATCTGTTGCTTATTCTGATGGGGGTGTATTGCTTTTTATTTTAGTTGGGAGGAGAATGTTGTTGGCTTTATGAGGATAAAAAGGGTATGAAACATGGGCCACATTCCATTTCAGAGTTGATTTCTTGGCACCACCATGGATATCTTGAAGATTCAACGGTGGTAAGATGCAATAATTCATTTAGTGAAATAATATATAAGTTGCAGATCTGGTGCAGGAGAGAAAATGATGAGTTGATAAGTTTTCTTAAAGCAATTATGGTTATTATCAGTTTTACTTTTATAAAAAAAGATATATATATTTATATTGCACTTCAATTTTTTTCCCAAGTTCATTTATGAAGCTAGGATTAAATTTTCTTTTAACGCAAGGGTTTTGGAGGTGTCTACAGTGTTGGTGGAGTTTCATGGGTATGCTCGATTAGAAACTCATGTTCTTGTCCTTTCTTCTTATAGGGGCGTGACCTCTATTTTTAGATTGGACGTTAATTTTGTCTTTGTGGTGCTTGTCTATGGAAGAAATATAAACCAATTTGTTGGAACATGACTTTATTGCCCATGTTTACCACTGGGTTCTATAAAGAAAGTGCTTTTATTCTAATATTCATTCTTTTGATTGACTTGTATTAATTTACAGATCTCTCATTTTGACAATAAGTATGGAACCTTTGTGTTGCTGTCTGCTGTAAATGCAATGAAAGGAGATATATGTGGAACCATCTGTGGATCAAATTCCAAAAGCAACGGAGTTGGTGATGTCATGAACTTAATTTGTGAAATATCTGAAGACATTTCTTCCCAATTGCACATGGGTGTAATGAAAGCTTCCCGTAAAGTTGTGCTAGATGGGATTATTGGCGATATCATTGCAGAGTTTATTACTGAAAAAAAATGCAAGAAGCAAAAACTTGAGTCTGCTGATCAAACTTCTGAAACTTACATGTTGAACAATAAAATGGTAACCTTTACTTGCCTTGCAGTTTCTGAAAACTTAAAATTTTGTCCTTTGTGCTAAATCATTGAATATTTGCTTTAACAGCCTATTTTTTATGTGTAGATGAATAAAGGTGCTTCCATTCCAAGTGAGCCTTCCCATATTTTGAACGGTCAGGCTTGTCATGAAATTTCCAGACCGTCTTCAACGAATGTTAAGTCAGTTGGAAGCATTGAAAATTTTTGGTGGTCATATGCTGTTGTTCGTAAAGTACTTTTTGATCATTCCTTGCAAGTCATGTGGAATGCAGTGTTTTTTGACCCGGTGGCAGAGTTCTTATTTTCCTGGAGGAAGAAGAAATATTGGTCTCATCCTAAGCCTCAATCATCTGTCAATGAATCTAAAGATTCTGTTGAAAAGTTAAAATCAGAAGCTGTGAGTACTCAGTGGCTTGCTTACTTGAGGTTTTTGCTTTAATTGTACCTATAATAATCAAGCAGTTTATGTACAGTTGGCTCTCGGGACAGGTTCCTCTATATGCAATGTTGATGCTGATATCCAGTCTGGAGCTATGGCGACAGAAAGAGATTGTCATCTTGAGTTACTTTTATCTCCCAATAACATCAAAATTGGAAATACGGCCGAAGGTCAAAGAGTTTCATGCAGTTATGATAACTCTGAAGATTTGACACGCATTCTTGAAAGTGTGGAGAATGAGCTTCACTGCTCTGCAAAGGTGTCTTTAGCTGATTATGTTCGAAGTGTTGTTGAAAAGGAAGTAAACCAATTAATTCCTTCCCCAGAGAAGGACATATTTAGTGAGGTAACTTGAATACGAGTGTTCAAATTCTTTTTATCTACTTAGACACTATTTATTGAAGAATCCTTTAATAGTTGCAGGTTGATGTTAGTGACTGCCGTATCTCAGAGATGGTTGCCGGTAAAACATCTGTTAAAGAGACTCTAAGCGACAAGTCTCCTGTGAAAAATGGAGACTCAATTTGCGTGCCTTCATCCGAAAATCATATGTCCAATGTATTCTCAAAAGCATTTCAAGAATTGTGTGGACATTTAAATGATGTGGTTGATGAAGAGGAGATTAGTGACCTACCGCCTGGATTCGGAAAGAACTCTCAAACAATATTCCCACACTGCAATTCAAAATTTCGACCTTCAAGAACAGTTGAATGTAATCCTAAGATTACAGAATATGTTGCAGCTGCACTGTGCAGACAGAAGCTGCATGATGAAGTTCTAAAAGACTGGCAGCTGTTGATTCTTGATTCTACATTTAAAAAAGTTATGTCATCATGTACTATAAAGAAGAATTTCCAGTCTCGTGGTCATGGGGTGAGAACTTCGTTTAATATATATGTGAATTCAAATACATAATTTGGTTTCTCTGATGTCAGTTTTCGTTATTTGGTTTTATTTCATCTCATTCCTGTATCTTGATTTATTTATCATAATTTTATAATTCTTAGAAGGGGAAGTTGTTCAGTGCAAACAAGGAGCATTTGAAGGAAGGCACAAAATTGGGACTAGGAAAAGTGAAGAAAGGCACAAAATTGGGACTAGGAAAAGTGAAGGAAGGTGCAAAAAGTTCTGGAGTTCCTCTGGCGATTGAAAAGTATACGTATCACCGCAAGAATCCATCACGGAAAGAGCTTTGCTCCTCTAAGCCCGTTGTAGAAGATAATTCAGGTCCAGGGAAGAAGCCTTTGGCTAAGTTAAGGAAAGATGTTTCTGGAGATGTGAATGAGAGTGCAGAAGTTAAAGCAACAGCTATTAAACGTGGAAAGGCTAAGATGATTAAAGGGAAGAAGGATACATCTTCTAAGAGGAACTCTTCTGTCAATGTCGATAATAGCTCACCCAGCGATCAATTATCCTTGAAGAATAAAACTAGCCAGAAAGTATCCAAGTTTGCGCGTACAGTTCAAAGTATATAATTTTCCTTGTTAAGTTGTCATTGGTTTTATGATTATAACTTTCGTAGGAATAACAACTATCATTTTCTGTTATTCAGACGGTGTTACGGATGTTGTGAAGTCTAATAAAAAGAGGCTCTTGGCGTCAACTGATAATAGTGTTGGTATGAAGGTGGTCAAAAGAAATAACACTGATGTCACCATTCAGAGGAAGACCACTGGTCATATCTCCAAAGAGAAACTAAATGGTAGGTTTATTTATGACATATTCATACTGGACTCTTGTTGGTACTCAGCTTCTTGTTCCTTGTTTAAACTTACCGGATTGATGTAAAATGTCTTATTAGTTTTCAGGATATATTTATTTTGTTTTTGGTTTTTTATTGCCATATACAGTGACAAATCCAGTATCAAAATCAAAAAGAAAGCATCAGCCAGATGGTGTTACATCTTCTCATCCCGCAAAGGTTTTGAAAATTTCAAATAGCGGTGCAAGTCTGGGAGCCAGCAAACAAGTAACTGAGGCACGGAGGAATTCTGCTAAATCCAAGTCATTGGATTCGTGTCCTAGATCTATTGGATGTGCTAGGACTTCTATTGATGGATGGGAATGGCATAAATGGTCTCAAAGTGCTAGTGCCACAAGTAGAGCACGTGTCAGGGGTCTTCCGCTTTTAAAAAACAAGTACATAAATTCTGAAAATAATTCATCTCAGTTGTCAAATGGTAAGGGTCTTTCTGCAAGAACAAATAGGGTGAAGTTACGTAACCTTCTTGCCGCAGCTGAGGGTGCGGATCTTCTGAAAGTGCCTCAATTGAAGGTGATTGAAGAATGAATGTGTTTTTTGGTCACACTTGTCTAGCGCATTAAGGATAAATCAGATTTCAACTATTATATTTTGCTTTTTTCAGGCACGGAAAAAGCGACTACGTTTTCAAAGGAGCAAGATACATGACTGGGGTCTTGTTGCCTTGGAGCCAATTGAAGCAGAGGACTTTGTCATTGAGTATATTGGAGAATTAATTCGTCCTCGGGTATAAACAAATAAATATTGTTCTAAAGTAGCATATTTTAAGGCATATCATGTTGGTCTATTTTGCATAGTAAATTTTGACTTTTATACTCGTACTCATATATAACAACACAAATAAAGTCAATCACATTAGGCAGTTTTAAATTTATTATTTTTAATAATATTTCCATTTTTTTGTGTGAATATTCATGTCTAGGAAGATGCGTCACTTTTTACGTATTTCATTCCAAGTGAGCACACCTATATTATGGGTGCAAGATTTATTTATTTATTTTGATAAGCTGGAAGATTTTCTTTCGACAGCTTTTTATTTAGTGGTTGCTTTTCTGAAGAATGAATATTGTTGATGGCTATAAAATCCGTAACTTGTTCAGATTATAATAATTAAGGTGCGCTGAAACTAAGGAACTGAGAATATAAGGTAATCAATATGCATAGAAAAGAAAAAGAAAAATAGTTTATTTCTGCACTTATTTTTTATGTTTCATATCAACAATTAATCATTAAGCTTACCAGGTTTTCCAATTTGCAGTTCAATTCTTGGGTCGACAAGTGACACAGTCAATTTTGTATTTTTAACGCAATTGCTCCTTTTTTTAAAAATAATAATTTTTTATTGATAAATTGACTGATGTGATTTTATCCCTTACAGATATCTGATATACGTGAGCTTCAATATGAGAAGATGGGAATTGGAAGCAGTTACCTTTTCAGACTCGATGACGGTTATGTGGTTAGTATGTGTTGTAGTATTTTTGATGTTGGAAGCTTCTTTGTTGGTATCGAATACCTATACTTTTTTTCGCAATTGAAACAATGATGTTAAAGGACCAAAACCTTGTAAGAGTTAAACCTAATGGATTGTGTCCAGTTTTGAAAATTTTGTTTTGAAGTTGATCAGAAGTCACAGACCTGATCAAGTGTCTATGGTTAGACATTAGAAGGTAGATATGTACACTCGTTACTAAAATCTTGTATGTTACTTGACCAAGAAGATGATTCACTTCTTGTGCAACTATGGTTTGAATTCAAGAATTTGGTAAAGCCACCATGATTGCAATGGGCTTGTGGGATGATTAGCTTAATTTTTAGTCGTGGTTTACCTAATCTGATCACAGGTTATTCATGAAAACATTATAACCACCTGACCTTGTTAGTTGTGACTTTCTTAATCTGATTGCAACTATGGTTTGTAATGCATGGATTATTTGACTCTTCTAGACACGTTTTATACTACAATCCTTCCTGATACATGGTCACATTTTAATATGGCCGGTTTTTGCACTAGACAAGCTTGAATAATCCCTAATCTGCAAAAGCTTATGTAAATGGAATATTAAGTTAATTGTATTTTTTCATGTCCTTTAATTATTATTATTATTATGTTGGTAAATCTAGTGATTACATTGAATTCATATATTTGCTTTTCCTGTCTGTGTAGGTTGATGCTACAAAGAGAGGTGGGATTGCACGATTTATTAACCATTCTTGTGAGGTACTTATGCAGTAATATTACATGTCAAAATGCATGTGTGTTTGTGTGGGTTTGTTTTTTGAGTTTGGGTGTATGCTTGTCTCACATCAACTTTTTCTTTCACGTTCGTCCTAATTTGAACTGAACATTTGGCAGCCCAACTGTTACCCAAAGGTTATATCTTTTGAGGGCCAAAAGAAGATTTTTATATATGCCAAACGGCATATAAATGCCGGTGAAGAAATTACATACAATTATAAGTTTCCCTTGGAGGAGAAAAAGATTCCCTGCAACTGTGGTTCCAAAAAGTAAGATCATGAATCTTCATTTTTTTAGCACAAGTTTCTCTTAGAATTTTCTTGGCACTGTTCCTAGATATTTGAATTGCATTGATTTAATATAATATATGATGCTTGGGCACAATGTGAGTATTGGATATGTATTGTATACATCGATATGTCATTCCTTGAAACAAGTTGGCAGATGAGTGTTGCATTGGATGAGGGGATATATTAGAAGTGACGACATCATGAACCAACGTAATTTGATGGTAGTTTTGGTAGCACCTTTTGATATGTTGATACCTAAAACTTCCCAAAGATAAGGGTTTGGTCATGTGAAGGAAGGCCAAGTGACAATCCTGTGAAAAAATGGATTAGATGCGGCTAATTGATTAAATGAAAGTTGGCCCGATTAAATGTGGTGGAGAAAAACTGCAAATAAAAGAAGGGCAGCCTTGTGCACTAAAGCTTCCGCATATGCAGGGTCCGAGAAGGGGTCCCACTATTTTGGTGTATTGTACAAAGCCTTACCCTGCATTTTACACAAGAGGTTGTTTCCAGGATTTGAACCCATGTGACCTTTCAGCCACGTAACAACAACTTTTGCGCCAAGGCTCCCCCTTTGGAGAAAAACTGCAAATAACTTGAGGAAAAACCATTAAGAAGGTCCAATAAAAAATGGGTTTCCCGTTTTTTTTTTTTTTAATGGAATACAACTTTGTTAAATTCATGTATTGGACTCTACCTACTGGGAAATGGTTTGGTTTGGATACTCTCCTTCCATTCTCTCTCTCTCTCTCTCTCTCTCTCTCTCTCTCTCTCTCTCTCTCCATCTCACTTTCCACACTATCATCAATTTTCCTTCTCCCTCTTCAATTTTTTTTCTCGCTTTCTCTCTCTTCTAACTGAAGGAGTGGTTTTCAAAAAAACAAACTGAAGAATATGACCCGTTTCAGTTTGGTTATTTTATAACCCTACAAAACCTATATAAGGTTAGCTTTGGTGGTTGAGGTGAGGAAGTTAAGGAATGGAGTGATAAGGAGGGGAAAAAAAGGCATCTGTAGTTTTTTTGATAGACATTTGAATAGGATCATCATTTTATCCAAACTTTTAGGATGAAATAAAATGTGAAAGTCACCTTGTTTTCTTTCTAATTGTAACGTTTATGCACTTATGATGCAGGTGCCGCGGATCAATGAATTAGGCAGTTTTTAGACTGATACTGGTATGTGCTTCCTCAGTCTGTGCATTGTACATGTATGTTTATTTTATCCTCTTTACATGACATTTTTATATTTCGTTGATTCAAATGTTGACATTTCCCTCTTTTTGATAACTGATTAGTTGATACTATAGATGATTATAATTTATTCTCCCCCTTTGTTGATAGTCAGTCCTCCTTCCTTTATGGGGTCCTCATTTTCCTGACTTCTTTGTCTAGGGTTTTGTTCAGTGCATGCATTCAACTCTTTAAACATGTCTTTTCGGCTTCAAGTTTATCAAGCATATGTTGAATATGTTAAATAATGTTTTGGAAATGGGCATACCTTCCTTAATTGTGATTGTTCAGTGGATGCAATTGATCAGAGAGAAATATGCATCTTTGTTTGGTACTTTTTGTCGGAAAGAGTCATTCTTCTTCCATTGGTACGCAATCTTATTGTTCTTGTCTTTCTTGCAGGATTATAGTCCCAAAATACACTATATATGCTGAAGATTTGAAGACTGTTACTGTATACTACACTGGATAGTTGACATCAAATTGGATGAGTTGCAGCAGTGCTTGTTCACACATGCCTTGTATGTTTCCACTTGCTTAATACTGAGATGCAGCAGTTGACATCAAATTGGATGGTACGCAATCTGGTGTTACGGGGGTTAACTATTACTTTTTTTTTTAATTATGAGCATATTATATTAATTTTTCTTACTGGATATGGACCTCATGTGGATAGAGACTGGTGATGACCAAAGGAAAATACAGGGGAATAGGCATAGATTAGTCTCCTCTGTTAAAGAACAGACTTGTATTGTTCATTTGGTGTCTGCTTCATATATGGTTTCTGCACAATTATATTTACAACTTGCATTAGTTATCCTTCACCAAGTGGAAATTTTGTGGTTGTTGACACTTTATGAAAATCTCGTGGTACCGTTCTTTTATGTGCCCTGTATCTTATGAGGTTAAATTTTCCGAAAGCTAATCTAGATTCCAACTACTAATAAATGCATGTTTTTCTCACATAATTCAGCTTGCCTTGTTTTTTCATGATGGTAATGGGGCTAGTATGTCACCTTGCCGTAACTGTCACTACACCATGATAATAGGATAATCTGGGATGTAGCTCTAGTTTCAAACATTTTGTGTAGTATGTTTTTGTAGTTTGTGACTATTTTTCTATGTAATTGTAAACTATTATGGAAATGATTCATTGAAACATCATACATGTGTTTAAAGTGCAATTGATGCATGTGTATAAGTTTAGATGTTTATGATTGTTAGTTTGCTGTTAGGTAAACCAGGTTATCAAACTGAGTATCTGGTGTTGGATAAAAATAAGAAATTTAGGATTATAAATTGTTTGTGATAACTCTTGAGCCTTTTATTCCAAGAACTTTTTGATGTTATGATGATAATAATAGTGGAAATTAAACTAAGACATGCCATCTAGTGCATGAGTTCTGGGTATTGATTTAAGTGTTATGGTGTTTCAGGTAATTATGGATCACCATTGTTGACGATAGACTGAACTGAATGCTATTGGTGACTGATGTTGCCTACTTGTTTGGTGGTGGCATAACTAACTTGGGCATTCTTGTAGAAGTTGTGGCAGTTGAGTTTCTCCTCTTAGAAGCTGTAAATAATTTTTTTCCATGTTTAAATAATTTAGTGATGGAATGATTTGGTACAAAAGATGCCCAATTCTTTTAACGAGTAAAAATCTTTGGAACATTAGTGCATGATACTCAATTACGACATTGCAAATCTCAAATCCCCCTTCTCCTTACCCAGTTCATTCTCTCTCTCTTTTTGACCTGCCCTCTTGTTTCCATAACAAAGATTTGATTGAATTGTATTAGTGGTTGCGGCTGAATAGGTGGCGACTGCTCGATCGATGTATCTACAGGCCAGCAATATAATATTGGAATTTCTGTTGACAAGTGGATTGTAAAAATATTAGACGTCCATATCAACCTTTTTTAACAGTCAATTGATAAATATTAATGTGCCAAAACTTGTTTAGGCTGCATGATGAGTTTAAGGCAATTTTTTGACACAAGTGAAATCACTTTACTATAGCATAAAGTGGCAATTCTTTTGAGCCTGGAAAACCATGCCTTAAAAAAAAATTGGTACTCATGCATGGTGTCAAATCTCCCATTTACCAACGTTGGGAAATTGGTAGGATTTCTAGCAAAATGGTTTGCAATTGCCAATTGGGTAGTTCAATTTCATCATGTTAATGATGATTTGTACGAGTCATGCAGTAAAAATAATTATGGATATTGTTTTTTCACTCTAATAATTACTCTAAAGCAAGAAACTTTAAAATATATAAACTTATTTGTGGCCTATTTTAAAATTTAGAGATAGATGATATGTTGGTTTGCCAAGTGACCATATTTAATTTTTGTTCCATGTTTTCATTTCGTTTATTTTGCTTCCCACCTTCAATTCCTGTTGTTGCAGGACTAGCTCAAGTAGGAAAAACTGTTAGGTCGCTGAATTGGATTATGCTTCTGGTATGTTTCTCTTTCTGCCCCTTGTTAGAGTCATTCCTGGCCAGTTCCTTTAATATATTATCCAGTGGTTCCCTCAGTCAACTCCTCATCAAATAAAGTGAGCACCGAGCAGCAGCTAAAGGTATTTTAAAATGAATTCCTGGCCAAAACCACTACCATTTTGGATGCACGAAATGTCATAAAAAAAAAGGGTAGGAGCAGTGGCTTTAGGCTTTAGCTTTGTTTTGTTCATTGGTTTCTTATATTGCTTTATTTATCCAATTACTAGAACGAACTCATTACAAATTGTTCTATACTAATTAATCAAATCATTTTTTAATTTAAATAATACCAGTGAGATTAACAAACATAACTCTATTTTACATGTTTTCTTTAGCATTTACAAAAAATGATATATATTTTTTTTTTATGAAACGGTAATTTTACAATCAATACTGAAGCTTCTTGCATTTTGATTTTTCAAAGGGATAAAATGTAGAGATAAATTGAGATAAACGTTTATGAGGGGTTTGCACGAAAAAACAAGTTTGAGAATGGAAAACTGGGTATTTAGCAGGTATAAAATAATGAATACAACGTCACTTTATGTTGCACTCCCTCGGTCCCATATTTTGAAATCATTCACGAGACAAATCCAACATCTTATGCTACCATTTGTCTTTATATATTAGTAGAAAAATATGGTTAAAGTATGTTATATGGATAACGCACATGGTCAAATTAGTTCGATTAATATGGGATGGAGAGAGTACATTTATATGTTAAATTGCGTATATCCATATCAACATCATTTCTTTGAAAATATTCAACCAAGTCCAATTTATTTTTATCCTTGGTGTATTTGTTTTAGTAGCATTGGCTAACGGCATACCTTTGAAATAACAAACTATTTAATACGGTGAAAATTTTTCCCACCTCCAAAATGAGCTTGGATATACACAATTGTATTGTGAACCTGTAGTTGCATGGGGAGAAATTCAATGGAAGAATCCAAGTTTTTCTTTTTAAGTGTGAAAATATAAGTTAGTCCCAAATTTATAACTTGCTGTGTTTAGTTGTTGAACAACAACGTTTACGATAAATCACCATATCACATTAAACATACATATATCATTGTTGTGTGTCCACTATTAAGGACCTGTGATATCATTAAATATAACATCAAAATACATCAACAATGTTCAAGAAAGAAGTGTGAATTCATAGTATGATATGATATATCAAAGAGTGGTGTTGGGAACGTTCACTCTTAACATTCTCTTTTCGACATACACTCTCTTTATAAGTAAAATCATGTAGATTCCGCCATTTTATTGTGGGTTCATGTTAACAAACAATGGTGTGACCTACATAAATTGAAAAGTGAGTGTTCTTAGCATCCTTGCACACCCCTCTATAATAAAATGAATTATCTATAATATGCAATTTGAATTTGAGGAATATAGGAAATGAAGTGGAAGGTTTAGAGAATTTGAGGAGTATAGGCAATGAAGTGGAAGGTTTAGAAAATGACACATGCAAAAAATATGTTCATTGGATGAGCTCTGTGTGTGAAATATAATATGATTGAAGTAAGATTAAGATAATATTAGATCAAGTGGTAAATCTATAGTAGTGGCAAAATTGCAACCAAGTGACGTCTTCTATCTACTGTATTTTAGGCATAAATGAATTGAAATTAAATAATATTTCAAGGTCATGTTACAATAAAACAATTGTTCGTTGACATTTGCAAAAAAATGTCTTGGAAATGTTCTCTTTATGTCTATTAAGATAAGACGAGAAAAACACTAATTTTGTCTAGTCCAAAAGTGTACTTTTAGACAACTTATACCATTTGAAAGTATTCTAAAAAAATGAAATAGTGAAAGTAGTACTTTTACATAAGATCACATTTATGGTGTATAAATAAGACAAGTTTTGCATCATGCACAATTTAGTTTTTACCATTGGATCAATAAATTTCACCATTAAATTTAAATGAGAACTGATATAATTATTTGATCTTTTAGTAAAAAAGACACTTGCACATGGTGCAAAACCATTTTGCTTGTGCATGTTAGACAAAACCTTTAAATAAAGGCAAGCATACTATTCTAGTTGACTCACATGGTTTTACCTTTTCATTCACGACATTGCATCACTTGGGTTTTGATAACTGAAATTTCCCGTTGGCAGGCAACATGTAATGTGGAATGATGAGACCCTTTCTTCAAATGAAAATTCTTCAGCCATTAAAAGTTGAATAAAACAAAAAACTCAAAGCATGTATGGACATATATAGGCGGTTTAGTTGAAAAACTCATCCTAGTGCACGGTTGCATTTGTTTGCCCTATGGAGAAACATGAAAGCTCTATGCTAACCCAAAAATGAATAACGTGGTGGTCTATGACACATGATTGTTTGATGTTTTGCAATTACAATGTCCATCAACTTAGTGATTGATACTTGTTTCTCTCTTCACTGAAATAAACAATGCTTATACACATGAAGGAGGGCTCGTGTGATTTCGCAATTAACTCCGCCTGTGTTTCATATATGATATAAACACAGCCGGTCCCCAGCCCGGACAAAGGAGGAGGGTTGCAATGCGTATGATGAAATTTAAGCTTCATTTGACTTATTAGTTGTTGAGAATGGCACACATTAGATAGGGTTTATATAAATATAATTTATAAGTAATAGTATGTGTTTTGCTTATTTGAAATAGATTTGTCAACTGGAAGGCTTGCTGCAGATATATCATTTGACTTATTGTATTCTTAAAGTAGTTATAGAGTATAGAATGGTCCAATTTAGGACTGATTTTATAATGATATTTTATTGTAAGTCATATTATATCGACTGTCCTAAAAAAATTGATCGATTATGAATCATATCATATTATTATACACATCCAGTTAAATATATTTAGTTTTTTATAAAATATCGATCATTCAAATATAGCCTCTAATTTTTTTATTATTTTTAGTCCACAACTTTTAGCAATTGCATGCAATTTTAATAAAAGATGTGGATTAAACAAGAATAAAAAAATTAGGGTTAAACTTGAATGAAGAATATTTTATAGGTATTTCAAAATTTATTTAACCCTTTTTTTAATGTTATACAAACACATCATTGACACGTTTATTTTGTAGTTTGGAGAAGAGATGATGTTTGGTACTTCTTAAACTGATTTTTTTTGCATTATTTGTTTGGTTTTTAAAGCATTATTTTGGCATATAACACAATTTTGGTTCTTACGTGACTTTTAGTGGTCTTAGTAAAGTCATGTAATGTTTAAGAACATTGACAATATTTTGGTCCAATGGCACAAGAATGGGAAATGCAAGAACTATGCAAAAATATTGCAATTCAGCCTGGCACTATTCTACACATCTCCACTTCTATGGTTCTTTAGCTAAAGAACCAACCATGTCCATCAAAATTTCCTTCCAAACATCTTCACACTATTGTACTTGGATGGACATTTATTCAACAAATTATTAATGTTGGCAACAGCCTCTGTCTTTCACACATCTTCACTTGCATTATCATTAGGTATGTACACGTCGAATGTTTAATTAAGGATCATGGAAGTAAAGAGATATGGAAGTTAAGGTTGATGGGAAGGTTATTTTTAGTGAATGATGTGAAGATGTGTGTTGTTTAAATTTTTAGCCAACTTGTGGTTTGGAGGGTACTAGTTTAATCATATTACACAATTTTATATTTTGTAAATCTGTTGAATTTTCAATAAAATTAGAAGTAATTTGTGTTGTGAAATTACTTACGAAATTTAAAATAAGTCAAACTAATCTCTCTATTCTTACGAAATTTGTGGTGTTCACGGGTTGGATTGGTTCGGTTTTGGGAACAAAAACCATCTGATCCAATTTTTTTGATTATGTTTTTTGTTAATCCAATTGGTTTGGTTTTAAAATCAAATTTAATCCAATCTGATCCAAAAAAATTCGGTTTAGATTGGATTGGTTTTCGGTTTTTATTCTATGATATTTCATAAAATGGGAAGGTTGCGAAAAAGACGAGTAAGTAGAAAATAGAAGTAACATAAAGCAAATAAAATAGTAGATTAAAGAAAATAGTTAGAGAATCGTAAATTAATAATATTTCTTAAAAAAATGAAGAAAAAAAATTAAACATTATTAAAGAACAAGTCTAGAAAATAGTTACATAATTGTAAATTAAGTAAACATTTACAAAAAATTTATATAATAATATATATATACAAGTATAAATATTTCGGTTTGAATTGGATTGGATCGGTTTGTACTAAGGGAACCGAAAACCAATCCGATCCATTTAAAATTGCGGTTTTTTTCGATCTTCAGTTTTTGGTTTGGTTCGGTTTTTTGTTTTTCGGTTATTGCGGTTTGTTTTGGATTGGATTGGACATGAACACCCCTACTTGCTACTCCTCTTCTTCCATTAGGGAGTTTCAAATGTTAAAGAGTTTTTCGGTTGATATGCATTGCCTAAAGCTCCTATCAAAGAGATAATTGATATCATCCTATTGTTCTTGGATTAAATGTAATATTGATGAGGTTGTTAGATGTCGTCAATTGTTGAGGAAATGATTTTTTTTCATTTATGATTCTCTCCGTTTAAAAAGATAATTTTGACAAATGAAGATGATCTTTACTCCAATTGTGACGGGCATGCTGCTTGCGGTAATATTTTAGAGATAATAAGACTACAAATTTGAGTTGTTCTGCAGTTAAATTTGATATTACCATTTTTTAATGTGAAATTAATCTTAATATTACCATTTTTTGTAAGTTGTTCCACCGTACACTTAAAAAATCGAGTGTATCGGTAGTCCAAATCTTAAAATTAATAATTTAGTGAGATTTTTTTAATTATTTTCTATCATTTACAATTATAATAATTAAATCTTATCATCAAAAGTGTCAATGAAATTTTATTTTATTTTTAATTTTTATTACTCGTAATAAAGAATACTGATTAAAAAAAATAGTATGATTTTTTTAAACAATGAAATTATGTTTTTTTTTCTTACAAAATGATATTTTCTAAAATATAAAAGTTTACGGGTAATTATTTATTGGGTTTTGCTAGAAGTCATCCATAAAGGTGTCTTTTAGCAACTTACACCTTAATGTGTGATTTCCACTTTTTAATTATTATTTTGCTAAAAAACACCTTCATAAAAATTAGCTGGTGTCTTTTAACAAATACTCGTACAATAACATAACTTGCTAGAAAGACACATGTCTTCTAGCAAAACCCTTATTTATTTATTTATGGGTTAATAGATCTTTACCCCCTGTAATATAAGTCATTTCTGATTTTACCCCCTGTAAAATATTTTTTTGATTTACCCCCTGTACCTAATAGGCCAAACAAAAACCAATTTTCGTTTTTGTTTGGCCTATTAAGGGGGTAAATCAAAACAAAAATATTTTACAGGGGGTAAATCAAAAAAAATATTTTACAGAGAAAAACAAAAAATGACTTATATTAGAGGAGGTAAAGACCTATTAACCCTTTATTTATTTCACGAAAATAATCGGATTTACGGCCTCAATCTATGGTGTTACCGTGAAAATTCCCTTCTTTTTCTAGTTGTGAAAACACTACCCTACTCCACTTCTTGCGCCGTCGTCACCGCGTCCATCCATCTTCCCTCTTTGTGATTCCGGAACACCACCACCGTAACGGCGGAGGATGAACGGAACGGCGGCCGAAGTTTCTGTATTCGCCGACACAAATTTGGGCAGTCGCATTGCTTTCAATGCACCTTCCCACATTACAGCCGGAACACTCAAAAGTAATAACAACCTTTTCATTTTCACTAGTTTTATTCTATGTACTTTTCTCCTTGTTTAGGATAATTGTCTCACAATGTTTAGGATGCCAAAGTTTAAGGAGAGGTAATCTTATTGAATTTAATATGGATTTAGATGTTAAGGTGGAATGTTACCCTTAAGGGCCTGTTTGGATATACAGCTTATTTGCAACTTATAAGCTTGCATAAGCTATTTTTATAGCAAAAGATAAAATAATGTTAAATTGTTTTTTGCATATGATGTAAGTTGTTTTTATAAGCTATATTGGAGAACTTATGAAAATAAGTTGAAAAAAACTTATGAAAATTGCCATAAGTTGTTGTCAAAAGTTCTATCAAGCAGTCTCACAAAACTTATGTAAATAGATAAGCTTAAATAAGCCAATTCAAACAAGCCCTAAGTCCTTCACCTTCAAATTATGGTTAGTTTCTTATGGCTTAATGGTATATGCTTTCTGCTTTAATATGTGTCTTTTGTGAGTTCAACTAATGGGATGGAATCATTGTTGTGCAGGAGATTTTGAGAAAGTGCACTTCACTTGTTTACCAGACATAGGAGAGATCCAAGTTCATGGATTAATGGTATGTGCTTTCTGTTTAAGTACGTGTCTTTTGTGAGTTTCTGCTAAAAAAAGTTTGTGTTGATCATATGATTGCGTATTCTGCTAGGTGAAGAGAAGATCATGCTTCTACTACCTGCCTGATTCGCTTCCTATAAAGTATGTTTTCCCAAAGATGAGAGAAACATGGTTTCTTCATGTGGAAGTGGGGCATTTAAAATTGCGACTTCCAAGTTTACCCTGTGATGCGGCTATTCTTTCCAATCATCAAGACTTAATGACTTATGACTGTGAAAATAAGACAAGATGCAACAGTGAGGAAAAGAGACAAGGACTCCATCCCTGTGCCTATCTATCTGAAGAGAATGAAGCTATTGATCAAGTTTTGAAGGAAAAGGGAAACTCTCGTGAACTTTACAAGCAACATGCAGCCAGTGGAATGCTAGAAAGACACTCCTGCGGATTTGGAGACAAACCCACTAACACGGTCAGTAAGAGTCGTTGTCCGATACTAGAGAATAAAGATGAAAATTTGGTTGAGTTGCATGCTAACTCAAGGCAAGAAAGTCCGAGTAAGATGTCGACTCAAGTGATATCAGTCTCCGGTATAATCAATAAATATTTTTTAGGTTTCAATGGCATTGACAATGACAATTTTAGCTGCTCTTCAAACTCCGATGTTACATCAAGAGCTGTTCGTAGTGTGTTTGAAGTTCAATCAAGCACCAGTGCGCAAAGTTGCTCAAAGAGACAAATTGATCCATTACCACAATTCTCTCCCAAAACACCTCCACATGTTCCATTGCATGTTGACGTGGTTTCCAAAAGTTCAGGCAGCAAAACCAAGAGATCCAAAGTTAAGAAATGTAGCAAACCTCGAAAACCCAAAGCTGGGAAATGTAGCGAAAGTAGACCATCCAAATTGGGGAAGCTTTTTCTTTCAGCTTCAAAGAGTCTTGGGGTTTATAGTACTAAGCATAGTCCTGCTCTTTCTCTTTGTAAATTCAAAAATAAAAAGCTTCTAGAGGAAAAATCTCAACATAATGGTTCAATATTTTCTATTAGTGACAGTGATGATTGACATTAACTATAGTGTAGACCATCAAAAGGGTGTAAATAGGTGATGGGATCAGTTGTATTGATCTGTTTATTTTGGCAAACACTTTGGAAATAGTAGACTTTCTGATTTAACATTACCATGGGGGCATTTGTAGGAAAAGTTGTAATATTAACTTATTGATCAAGAAAGCAAGCAGATCAGCAATTGTTTAGCAGTTTGTTACTATTTTGTTAGCAATATGAAGATTCTCCAAGTCTGTTTTGTTACAAGTGTATCAAACATAATTTTATTAGCTCTCAAATGTTTGTCCAAACATGCAGGGTAGAGCACTATAGTTATTTTCCAAAATCTTGGTGCAAAATAATGAGTAATGGTTGTGATTTTGAATTACTTAGTTTTCTGGATTGTGATTGTTACGTCAATACTTTCATGGCAATAGGAAACTAGTACTCATTTTATTGTTTTATTTGCTTTAGAGTATTTGCATTCCTCTTTCTCATACATACAGTGTAGTTTTATTTCTTTTTTACTAAATTAGTTGATTGTTTTGAATTATATGTATGATATATACATATTTTTAGAGGATTTTTGTTTTATTTGTGTGAAAGTACACACATCATTAGTGCAAATGTTTAATTGTAAATAAAAATCGTAAGTATCCCCAATACCTCAAAAACAAATTCTAGGACAATGTTAAAGCTCATTTTTGCTCCATAAACTATTTGTGTTTGGATGCATAATTCAAACTTCATTGTCTTTAATGTAAAGAGAAAAAAAAGGATCTATTACATTTCTCACCGATTATACAAAAGTACGTCTCTCCTAGATTACAAAATTCAAAAAGGATAATTTTTGTGTGAACCGAATATTATCTATGTTCATCTGTAAAGACTAATCTCTCAATGCAAAACATATATTTTTTTAAAGGGCTAATGCTATATACCACGAAATATCAAACCATGAAATCCACAATACTACACAAGCATCCGACAGTTTTTTTTTTTTGATTAAATAATAAACAGATATTAAATTGGTTTCTGTCGGAAAACATGGGTGGTGGTAAGTGAAATTCTTGCTGTTGGTGGTTTTAAAATATCTTAATAACAAAAGCAATGCTATTTACAGTGACAAATTTCACCACGATACAAATTAAATTCAAAAAACAATCATCCAAAATAATCTTTCATTTTCACAAATTATAGACACAATTTGCTTCGCTCGCTTGCTATAATTCCAGAATTTGCAGAATCAATGCCTTTATTCATCTTTCACTTTTTCAACATTCAAGGTAACCCTTTTCTCACCCCTCTATAAACCCACCTTTAATTTCTCATTTTCATTATAAAGTTCACACCTTTACAATCAAATCTATGGTTTTTGACATGGAAAAGAGTATTTACACCTTCTTAACAATACACCGTTGGGAATCACTCAACCGCATGAATTATAGGTTAGGTTCACTTAGACCTATTCATGGAATGTTAGCATTGAAATTCCTCAAATGGGTCATCAAAAAACCCAATTTAGAGACGAATCATTTGACTCACATCATTTCCACAACTACCCATATCCTTGTTAAGGCTAGAATGTATGGTTATGCTAAAACAACTTTGTCACATATGTTACATATGGATGTTGGTTTTAATAATGTTTTTGGGGCTTTGATGGAGACATACCCTTTTTGTAATTCAAATCCAGCTGTTTTTGATTTACTTATTAGGGTTTGTTTAAGGGAGAATATGGTTGGTGATGCTGTTGAGGCTTTTCGTTTGATGGGTTTTCGAGGGTTTAGCCCGTCTGTGTTTACGTGTAACATGGTGTTAGGTTCGTTGGTGAAGGATCGGGAGGTTGATTTGTTTTGGTTTTTTTTTAAAGAAATGATTGCTAATAGGGTTTCACCGAATGTTGCTACGTTTAATATATTGTTGAATGCTTTGTGTGAACGCGGCAAGTTTAAAAGTGCTGGGATTCTATTGAGGAAAATGGAAGAAACCAGTCATTTTCCAACTGCGGTTACTTATAATACTTTGCTTAATTGGTATTGTAAGAAAGGAAGGTATAAGGCAGCATCTGAGCTTATTGACGCCATGGCATCTAAGGGTATTGCGGCAGATGTTTGTACATATAATGTGTTGATAGATGATTTGTGTAGAAAAAGTAGAAGTGCAAAAGGTTATTTGATTTTGAAAAGGATGAGGAAGAATCTGGTGTATCCTAATGAGGTAACTTATAATACTCTTATTAATGGATTTGTTAAGGAGGGGAAGATTGGAGTTGCTACAAAAGTTTTTGAGGAGATGTCATCATGTAACTTGTTACCAAACTGTGTTACTTACAATACATTGATTTTTGGGCACTGTAGCAATGGCAACATTGAGGAAGCGTTGAGACTTTGTGATGTGATGGTTTCACATGGTTTGAGACCTACTGAAGTGACATATGGGGCTCTTTTGAATGGGATATCCAAGCATGCTCAATTTGGTTTGGTTTCCAGTGTTCTTGAGAGGATGAGGATGGATGGCGTGAGAGTCGGTCATATTAGTTATACAACAATGATTGATGGATTGTGTAAGAATGGCCTTCTTGAAGAAGCTGTACAATTGCTGGATGATATGTTAAAAGTTTTTGTTAGTCCTGATATTGTTACATTTTCGGTACTCATCAATGGATTTCTTAAGGCGGGGAAGATAAAAAATGCAAAGGAGATGATGTGTAAAATGTACAAGACCGGGCTTGTTCCAAACAGAGTTTTGTATTCAACATTAATCTACAACTACTGCAAGATGGGAAACCTAAAAGAGGCGTTAAATGCTTATGCAGTTATGAACCAGAGTGGTCATGTTTCAGATCACTTTACAAGTAGTGTGTTAGTTGCCTCTTTTTGTAGATGCGGGAGACTTGAAGAAGCCGAGTATTTTATGGACCACATGAGCAGGATGGGTCTTGCTCCTAGCTCTGTTACTTTTGATTGCATTATAGATAGCTACGGAAATTCTGGGGACGCATTAAAAGCGTTCTCTGTGTTTGATAAAATGAATAGTTTAGGCCATTTACCAAGCCAGTTCACATTCGAGGGTCTATTGAAAGGACTTCTTATTGGCGGACATATTAATGTAGCCAAAATATTTATGCATAGACCCAGTAGCATTCCTTATGCCATTGGTAGTACTTTCTACAACACGATGCTTACTTTGACATCAAGATCAGGAAATTTATCGAATGCGGTTGCCCTTCTTGATGAGATGGTTATGAATAATTTTGTGCCTGACAGCTTCACATACACTAGTCTTATTGCAGGACTATGCAGGAAAGGTAAAACGGTCCCCGCCCTCCTTTTGTCAGGAAGGGCAATTGAAAAAGGATTATTATCTCCAAATCCTGCTATGTACACTAGTTTAGTTGATGGTCTTCTTAAGGACGGACATTCAAAAGCTGCTTTATATATGTTTGAAGATATGTTAAACAAAGGTGTTCAACCTGATGCTATTGCATTCAATGTTCTTTTGGATCGATACTCAAGGAAGGGAAAAATGTCAAAGGTAAATGATATCCTTTCAACAATGAGGAGTAGAAGTTTATGCTTCAACTTGGCTACTTACAACATTCTCTTGCATGGATATTCAAAGAGGCGCAACATGGCAAGCTGTTCTAAGTTATACAATGAAATGATCATACACGGTTTTGTACCTGATAGGTTAACATGGCACTCTCTAATTCTTGGATATTGTAAGTCTGGATCATTGGATGTTGCCGTGAAATTTTTAAGAAAGATAACAGTTGAAGGTTTCAAAGTTGATTGTTTTACGTTGAATGTGCTTGTTAGTAAGCTGTGTGAACGGAATGAGATAAAAATGGCCTTTGACCTGGTAAAACAACTGAATATGTTAGGAGTTACTCCTAATGTAGATACATACAATGCCCTTTTTAATGGATTCATTAGAACTTGTTCTTTTGGTGAAGCCCGTTGTATTCTGCATGCCTTGTTGGAAAATGGTTATGCTCCTACATGTAAACAATTTACCACGTTAATTAAGGGCGTGTGCAGAACGGGAAATGTCAAAGGAGCCATGGAGCTTCAAGATGAGATGAAAATACTTGGGGTCAGCACCCAAGGTGTTGCTATGAGTGCTATTATCAGAGGGCTTGCACGTTCAAAGAAGACTGACGATGCCACTCGTGTTCTTGATATCATGCTCGAGATGCGAATAATTCCAACTGTTGCTACTTTCACGACATTAATGCACACCTATTGCAAAGAAGGTAATGTTGCCAAGGCATTGGAATTGAGAAGTGTAATGGAACAATGTCATGTGAAGCCTGATGTTGCTGCATACAACGTTCTTATATCTGGCCTTTGTGCCGATGGTGATATTCAAGCTGCTTTTAAACTTTATGAAGAGATGAAACAAAGAGATATTTGGCCTAATACTTCTATATACATAGTTCTTATTGATTCATTTTTGTGTACTGGAAACTATAACGTTGAAAGTGAAAAGCTATTGAGGGATTTACAGACCAGGGAATTGATGTCTTTGAATTTACACGGAGGCATTGAAATACTGAATGAATTATTGATGATCGCAAGGAAAGAGTTAATTTATACAAGGTACAAAACAAAAAGAAAATATGGTTAATCACATGATGCGTTCACCTTTTCCAGAAATGTGAGTTGGCAGATGATGCTGAGATAGCAGTACTGTTCCTCAGCTAATATAACTGATCTGGTTTGCATTTTATTCATCTAGTCACATTATTTTGTTTCTTGAACAGTATCTTGCACCCTTGATTCTTAATTTAGTTGTAGTAATTGATATCCATTCAAACTAATTAACAATTTTTTATTGCTCTGCTTCAGGTTGACATCACATGAACAAAGACCTTGTTCTCAGAATAAGGTTGTATACAGTGCTATGAGAAGATTAAGTGTTGGAGAAATAACTGCAAATGTCATTGAGGAAACATGTGCTGCTACAGATGGTAGAATAAATGAGGAAGCATCTTGGATGTTGAAGTTGAAGTTGGAAGAAAATTTGTGGAAGCAGGAAATAGTGAGGATTGCAGAGGAAAATCTTTTACGAGGGACAAATATGTTTGTATATCCTCCTCCTGGGGTTGAACCCGATTCAGATATAGAAGTGTTTCTTAACAAGAACCTTTCAACACTAAGTGATGAACCAGTCATTCTGATGTTGATAGCATTTAATGATTGGAGGTAGAAATCTTTTAGAATCAGATTGAATAAAACACATCTCAAGGATGATTGGTGGAGTTGCCAATTGTTATGTGCCAAACGCTAAGCTACTCTACTGCTGCCTCATCATCTCAGCCATTCCGTTTGCGTTGTCGTCGTCACCGCCTCCATTCATATTCCCTCTGTGATTTTGGAACAGCACCTTGGCGGCGGAGGATGATGAAAGGAACGGTGGCTGAAGTTGCTGTCTTCGCCGATACAGATTTGGGCACTCGCATTGCTTTCAATGTCCCTCCTCACATTACTTCCGGAGCACTGAAAAGTAAGAATAACAGAAATACAACTTATTGATTTTATCCTATTTAAAAATTAAATTCATCAGATGTGTTTTATATTCGATATAGTTTTGGCACAGGCATCGCACACGACACCGACACTAACAGTGATAGGTGTAGTAATCTGAGAAAATGATATGATAATCACATGTCTCAATGTTTTGTCGGTGTCGGCCATTGACATGTGTCGGTCATTGGACATGCATTCAATCAGAAGTGCCGTCGCTACAAAGTTTGACAATATGACAACTTTGAGGATCACACAAACACTTCGTGTTGAAAGTGTGTCCTAGCGTATGACACATATTGGTCCCCAACACTCGTACGACACCAACACATGTGTTAGTATCTATCAGTGTTGTTTTGTCCAGTGTCCGTGTTTGTACTTCATAGGTTATGTGCATTTCACTTATTTATACTGTGTTATTTATACTGTTATGCATGTTTATGTTAGGAATGGGAACCATTTGCACTTGCTTATATAGATACGTTTGTATCACATAAGCATTTATTCATTGGCTCGGATATTATACTTTTTTCACCTCACATTCAAAGCATTTATCAGCTTCTATTTCATTTTCAGTAAATTTCCTTTTTAACTCTAGTCAAACACTGTTATGCTCTCAATATCAACACGGTCTTGCCTCAGGATAAGAGTATTGACTTTCAGCTCTATTATGTAGTAGGTTCCAAAGATTAAAATATATACTGCATTACTGTTCTTATTCAAGTGCAGTGAAGCTGTAACTCTATCTTTGAGTTTGAAAATAAAAAATAAAATCTAGTGTGATGTTTGGTGCCCCCTAATATGGACCTCCCAAAAAAAGGTCCACCAATAAACCTCCTTGTATAACCTGCTGCAACCAGTCATCAATATTTTTTTAAAAAAATATAATCAATTTTAATAAAAAAAAACACTATACTTTTTGGGATCCATACTTTTCATCTCTCTTCTCAGAATATTCCTTTCCTTCTTCTGTAATTTCTTTCCCTCCATTCTTCTCTTCTCTTTTTCATCAATTGTCAATTCTGAATCTTAAACTTCTCTAA